>Ga0209367_1000084_pt1 | contig 60148 bp, 45 predicted proteins | sample WorMetLIZISLAND2_FD_187412 | JGI IMG/M metagenome (GOLD analysis project Ga0209367, IMG submission 187412) | Marine gutless worms symbiont microbial communities from Max Planck institute for Marine Microbiology, Germany - Olavius geniculatus... ...
GTTTGCTGAGTGCTTTTCCTGGTCAAGCATTGTGCTCAACTGTGCCACGTAGTTTTTTTTATTTCTCTCTGTGTTTTATTGTTTTAGTGTGTTTTTCTTTTTTAGCATTGATTTGTATTGTGTATTATTGCTGCACCCAGAGTAAGAATAAAGATTCTTAAAAACATGCAAATAATTTTTAAACAAGCCTAATGATTTTAGTAGAACAATGCAAAATCAAAATACAGTCCTTGACAAAGGTATACAGAATTCACTGAATTCCTATACTTTCTGCAGTGCAGAATAGCTGAAAGTGAAACCTAGCCTCGTCGGTGAAGTTGTTGAGGACGTCCTTGATGTCTAGAGTTGCGTTTGCGACCGAGTCCGCCGCGTAGCGGATCCGCATGTCCAGCGTCCACTGCAGGTCGTGGACGGCCGTGCGGAAGTCTGGACCGAAGGACGGATCGTGGAACAAAGTGAATACCGAGGGTTTGCCGTTCTCCAGCGTCATATTAGGCTCGCTGTACCATCGCGTCAGCGCGTTCAATTCTTGTCGCTATACAGCCAATCGTCACCGTCGTCATTGAGCGAGGTTTACATTAGTGTGTAAAATAAACACTTGCAAAACTGTTGCAAAACAGTTTTAGTACGTAAATATGGTTTGAAGATAGGCGGTGATCATGTACAAAGCATATTTCGACCCATGTACAACAATCAATGACAATGGACATCAGGCCCGTCGAGAGGGGGAGGGGAAGAGGCCAGAGGGGAAGATTTCCCCCGGGTGTCACGACGTTTGGAGGCCCCGCCGTCGCTAAAAAATATAAAGTACACCAGAATGCGCCATTCAAAAAGCAAAATTTTTAAAAAATCCTTGGACGAGCCCGCTAAAATGTTTTCCTTGGGCCCCGCTCTCGAAGTTTCTGGTGGACATTCAACATAAGTTACACAACAACTAGAAATAATTACTGGAAACTAGCCACTACTACCACCAAGATCATTACCCTGCACTAAGCGAAACTTCAAGAATAGATTACAATTGGTAAAATATAGTTATGTATTAAGCGACTGATTAAACAGATGTGTCTAAAGGCGCGTACAGAGCGACGTAATTGAACTATATTGACATGGTTTAGTTTTTGACGAACTGACCAATGAGCAAGCGGAATGAGCCCATTGGTCATTGGCTGACGCGTACGTGACTATAATTACGCATCACCGACGCTGTTAGGCGGTGCCTACTGTAATGCATTACTGCTTGCCCATTGGTCAGTTCGTCAGAAACTAGACCATGTCTGTTCAGTTTAGTTCAGTTCAGTTACGTCGCTCTGTATGCGTCTTTGAAAACTGACAAGGACGATACACGTTGTCTCTTCCGTGTACACTTAAACTAAACTAAACTTGGGCGTCATCGCGATAGTAAAAAAAAGTTAAACAAAAAAAAGGTTAAACAAAATTATTCATGCCTTTTGTTCAGCGGCGACACATTTGCTGTGGCTGCAAGTCGCAATGCCTGCTTTGTCGATATTGGCATTGGCGCGGTTTAAAGGGTCCTTCATGGACGATGGATTTCCGAAAAGCATACTAGCGTCGTTTGAGACCGCTTGCAGGATGGGAATGTATTCGTTGACGAACGCATGGAGCTTCTGGACCTCTGTGAATGCGCCATTGCCACTGATGACGTCGTATTCTTCCCTGAGTGACATCGGAATTAGGTCAAGAGTCTGAAACAAATGCGCCTGCAACCCACATACAGGACAACAATGTGAACCGACGTTTGAGCGATGCGCAAAACTTCGTTCTTTGCAGTTTGCCCACTCGACGTCTGCCAGTCATTATCAAAGTATACTAAATATCTAGTAGGCTTCAACTGCTTGTTATTCTGGGTCCACCAGAGTTTTACCGCAAGATCCCGACTTCTATCCATTCCAACGCAGTTTGCTTATATAGTTGAATGTTTCAGCCCTCTGGATAATCCAACATTAGCAGCACACTGCACTTTGTTTTCGTTTAATTCTCACGCGACTATACTCATATATAGTTTATAATAAAAAGTAAAAAAAACAACGTTGAGTAGGAAATTGCCCGTGGTAAGCGTAAGTCGAAGAGCATCGAAGGGAACGCGACGCAGTTTTAATACTCAGGCTTGCTATCTTGCAGTTTATACGTCGCAGACAAGAGAGACGAAAAAAGTACCTTGAGTGTGCGCATCCGGCGATTGTTCGTTTGATCGTTCAAGTAGACCGCTTCTAGAGCGATGCCCTGAATCTCATCGTAGGCATCGTAGATGTGCGTCATCGTCCCGTTCCTCAGGTAATAGCCCATCCCAATGCCGGCACAGCCCACGGACAGCACGCCGAACGCAGCGAACAGTATCGACAGATAGCCGAACAGCGTGATCATGGCCCAGCTGACGTGAGAATAGGTGTCCAGTTTGCCGGCCTGCACGACCTCGCCGAAGTTTATCTGCCAGCACATGAGGCACGGACAGAGTATCATCATGAAGAACGCGACGAGCAGCAGAACGCTGCCGACGACCACGAAGCCGATGATGTGAAGGATCCAGACCGGATAGCCGGAGTCGCCAGTCAGGTATTTAAAGCACTCTCCGAGCGTCAGCATGTCCAGCCGCTTCATCTTGTATCTCAGGCAGTGCGTCAGGTTCATCGCCTGACTTAAGAAGAACTTCTTGTGTTTCGGCTGAATGATGTACAACATGAGGAAGTTTGCGCAGCTCGACGTCGGCACGTAGTAGTGCGCAAAGCCGTCTGGGATCGTTTTTGAAGCCCGTACCGACCGCACCTTTCGCCGGCTCCAAATCCTCTCCAGTTTCCTATTGTTTTTACCGGTCCAGTTGTACCCCCAGTTTTCTTTGCTGGTTTCAAGACGATCATGCAGATGAGAAATTTTTTTCGGCACTGTGCGTCTTCTTTTACCGCCGACGAAACCTGTCCAATTATTGCACATAACATCGGTTTCATTGCTTACCGTCTTGATACCGTGAATATCTGTCGTGTTATACTTATCCTTGTATTTTATGACCTATTCTGTCGCCTATATCTCACTGCAGTGTCTGGAGTGTTATAACTGCCCGTAATCTCACTCTACTGAAGCGTGAGGACCGAAACGTGGCACGGGACTGCAGCACCCATTCTCAGGCAGAACATACTGTCGATTAACGGTCATGAAATACTACACACACGAAATAAGTACGTTTCAATATGGTCTACAGTGCCACGTTACACCGCATAATACTCTGTAGACAGTGTTGAAATTAACAGGGTGGACCGAAAAACTGGCACATTTTTTCTACGCCAATAACCTCATCATATATTAACCGATTTTCAAAATTCTTTCACCATCGGAATCAGAAGAAAATTCGTAATAACAATATCACTAAAGATCTCAGCACACCTAATATATGTCGCTACACTACCTTGTGAAATGTCAGACATCGCACTTAATCGGCGACGACACTGACAAATTGCGTGATCAACGTTGATCGAACCTGACATGTTGTTCCCAAACAGTCCGGACTTAAATCCGGTCGATGATGATGCCCGAGGACCCTTTAACACATGATCTATCAACGTCGACAATTATTCACGACAATCAACCAGCTGAAGCAGGCGATCGTCACTGAGTGGGGCAAACTGTCGCGTTTGGTTGATCTCGCCATTGGTCAGTGGCGTCGCCAGCTTGAGTGCGTCGTCCAGCAGCAAGTCGGACACAATGAACATTTGTTGAGAAAACTGCGAAATGTGGCAGTTGTTTTAGACAATAACTGAGACAATAAGCACGTTGTTTACTGTTGTTAATTTCTTACAATGTGTTGTTACAGATATCGCTTTTTCAATTGTTACTTCTAAGATACTGATATTTCACTAGGTAGTGTAGCTACACACTTAAGGTGTGGTAAGATCTTTAGTAATAGTGTTGCTACAAATTCTTTTCTGACTCCGACAGTGAAAGAATTGTGCCAGTTTTTTTGGCCCACTTTGTATACTTGTTGACTGCCTGACTTTGTTCTGGCTGATCCGAAATTATCTTTGTTTTGTTGCTTCCCATACGCCTAATATCAAAATTATTCAAGCGGCACCGACTTTTGTTTGTCTCACAACCTTCATTTCTTCCAGCGTTGGACAGATTGTACGTGTCCTGTCGTGTCTTGAGGCGCTGTCGCCGTCGCCAAGTCAAGATTCTGTCTAGTAGTCTTGTTCCTCTATCTGTATTGCTGAGGCGGGTGCTGCTGCTGCTGTCGTCTGAAGACAGATCACGACGCGTCCAGCACTCACTGAAAGCGAATATAACCAATGTCAGTAACACCAGCGTCAGCCCCCTCGTTCGTCGAACAAACATGTTAGTTAGTCACGAAATAAAATGAATCAGCGTCGTTTTTCTCGCAAAAAAAACATACAGACAACTATTCCACACATGAGCTAATCGTGTGAATCGCTTGCTGCGTAGCAACTGTTGCCAGGGACGTCGACGATCCGACGCAGTTATATCATAACTACAAGTGTGATGACGTCGTTTACGGTCGTTCACTATGCTTATACTTATCAAACCTTTACTTTAGCTTATATCATAATTACATAATTGCACACCTCGATAGCGAACATGCAAACATAGGCCCAATGGCATATCCGGATTTCGTCAAGGGAAACATATTTTATTTCTTTTTTCGTCTCTTTTCATTTTGGTTTTCCCATCTTGTCTTTTCTCTCGCTTTTTCTGGATTTGTGAAAAAGCCAGTTAACGGAAATCGGAAAGCATTAGACCCTTCATAATATATTTTATTTACAATTTAATACTGGTAGCCTGTGCGGTTACGTGCATACTGTCCGTTGCATTTTGCATGCGATAAACCTATGCGCGTCTTTAGTTTTCGATTCCGTGAAAAAATTATCATAGCTGAGGCAAATGTCAAACTATCACGTTTCCTCAAATACAACACAGTAGTAAAAACCTAAGCTAATAATGCTGTATGTAGGGTTGTTAAGCACAGAAAAAATTGTAGATTCATATGAAAACCATCACATTCAGAAATCTAATTTATTGTCTTACATAAATACTACTTATTTTCTAATATTTTTGAGAATTTATTTACGAGTATTTTGAGTTGATGTTATCAGACAATAAACCAACCCAATATAGCTTTCTCTCAACTCTGGTGATTTCGTTAGATATAAGAAAAAAATCAATAGGCTATACAGAAGAAAATTTAAACAATGCCAACATTAATAGGCGGCCACAGCTCAAGATGGTTAATTAGGCTTAGATTTTAGAATATAATTTTACCCATGTTAATTTATCGAAAATGGGAATATACATGAAGCGACATTATGGATATTTGTTTTCACATGCAGACAGCGGTGTCATTAGTAAGCTGTCAATTACACGCACAGCCAGCAGCCATGAGCCGCGTTATGTTATCTGTCTCTCTGTCTGTCTGTCTGTCTGTCATAATGACAGCAACAAATAACGGCTGGAGGCATAGCGTCAGTAATTGTCATGACTTCAATGCAGTTTTGACAAAAACAAAAATTTATCTAACCACAGGCGACACTCGACATTGCAATATTATTTACAGCATATCTTTTTGCAGCCGATACTAGCTTGCATTGCCGAATTTGCTTAAACGTTTTCAGGCTTGCGGGTCGATTATAAACTATTTTCTGAGCTCTAGCAAATACGACAAATGGTGCAAACTTCAGTTTTACCGAAACACAGCAGCTTTATTCACATTTGGCCAATATTTTGTTTTCATCATTTTTGAAACAACGACTTGACGAAAAGCATTATTTCTGTCTCACATAAACAACAGATAATCTCACGCAGGCTCGCCGACAGCCACAGCGGAGCCCCAGGGAAACATGCTCGCGGGGCCCTCCAAACATTCTCGTGGAGCCCCTATGGGGGAAATGTTTTTGAATTTTTTTAATAAAATGATGCATTTTAATAACTTTATATTTTTCATCGACGGCGGGACCCCTAAACGTCGCGGGGCCCTCTCTGCAGGCCTGATCTCAAGCACAAATCTGTTTCACTATACCAGGTGGTACACCATCACACAAGTCACAAACAAATAGCTTAATTATCCCTCAACCTGCATGCTGAAAAATTGCTGGTAACCCTAAATGATTAACTGATTTTTCGGATTTTAGGGCTTATTGTTTTTTTTAGTTTTTCATTCATTAATTTTGTCTTCAATGCATCGATATTTAAGTGCTTAGAATTTTTATAGTATCGTATCGTAATGTTCAATCTCGTCTGTCTAGGGTCTTTAAAACTTTTTCTGGCATTGGTGAAAGCAACGGCTGCACTTTTAAACATCTTCGACGAGTAGGCCTAATCGACGGTGCCTGCCGGCCTTGAAATAACTGTACGTAAACTGAAAATAATAAACGAAAAAACGAAAAATGGAAAAGAAAACATTTGTGCGAAGTTAACCCTATGCGACGGAGATGAACAAACAAGCTATATCGCGTCGAATGGTACTAATGATCGCCCACTATATCCGCCCACGCTTTACTTGCTCGTATTATACTCTATCATTACAGTCTGCTCGCACTCGCAGTTGGTCTGTATTGCAGTATATAACGGGGGCACGTCTCATGTGCACTTCTCGACGAAAAACAAGCTTTTTGCTTTTTGACAGTAATCCGATGTTTTTCAATATTTTTGCACTTTCTGAAGCGGCCGTCTTCTAGGCTGCGTTAAGCGTCTTGTTCGTCTGTCTGTTCGTCCGTTCGTCTGTTTCGTACAGGGTTCTAACTCAAAAACAAAACAGCGTGCATAAAGCAAATATGCAAACGTTTTGGGCGAAAAAGTTACAGGTATGTTAATTTCAGCGCAAAAAGTCAAAGTTCAAAGTAACTAAGCGCCAAAATTTCAAGAAAACGACGGATGTCTAGCGTTTACACGTTCACATACGGGCGCAAAGTTTTGGTGGTGTTTTATGTTTCAGTTTCATGGGCATTAGCCCCCCCACTAGATCAGAACAACTTTTTGTGACCTACTTTATCGCCCAACTGTCTGTGTTTGGCGTGCTGTCTGTTTGCTATAGGCCTATACATATACTAAATACGTTGGGCAAACAAATAATGTTGATGGTGATTGGTAATTTAAACGTCGCATCTAATTTAACATTTTTTGCATAAAAATGACGAACATTTATCTTTTTATGTGCATGCCACTTAGTACACACACGCACACGCACACATAACCACAACAAGTCGTAGTTTGCTATAAAATTTATTTATTTATTAGGGATAATCGAGGATAAACGGCCTACATGCACGGCCACACGATGATTTTACTTTTCCATCTCATCTGCAGCTTGCAGACACACTACCTGATGAGGTGAAAAAAAACACTAATACGCAGGTGAAATGTGCAACGCAGTACTAGGCAATTATTTCGTCGTAAACAAAAACAACACGTCACGCACAGTGTAACGAACGCGTAAAAAGACTCGTTGATTGTTTGAAGGGTGTCTGGCAGTATGGCTTTTTCGCCCCTTTGCCGTTTCGCCCCCTGGCTGATTCGCCCCTTGGCTTGTTTGCCCTCTAACTGATTTGCCTCCGCATTTTGGACGATTCGCCTCCTGACTTGTTTTCCCACTGGCTTGTTTGCCCCTGGCTCGTTTGCCCTCTGGCCGATTCGCCCCGCACCTTGGACGATTTGCTCCCGTTGTATAATTTGTTATTTTTTCGTTTAAAAATGCAATATTTGCGGCTAAAGTTTTGCTTTTGGAAAGAGGACAAAATTAAAATTAAGTCAGAAATTTGCAGGGACTTTCGTTTTCATGCTGCGATCACTCATTATGCTTAATTTTTTTGTCACATATAACGTTAATTGAAATGATTACTGATGGGTTGGATGTGTGACGACACACTGTAGTTGTTTTTTATTAACTAAAATAAAACAAAAAGTATTAGTCTACATTAGAGTCATTAACTTAATATTATACAACTGGGGCGAATCGTACAAGGTGAGAGGACGATCAGCCAAGGGGCGAAAGAGCCAGGAAGCGAAAGAGCTACGAAGAAAAAAAAGCCAGGGGCAAATCAGTCAGGGGGCGAAACGGCAAAGGGGCGAAAAAGCCATAATTTTTTGAAGTATAATCGTCTGCTTATCCGTAGCTTATATGCCATCAAAACGAACATGAAACGACGATGCCGTATAGCAATATAATTACGATGTTATGTAGGCCACCAAATAATTATCCGCCTATATTGGGTAGCCTTCATGTCATGTTATGTAGGATTTCAAGCCGTTATGCTAAGCTGACAAATGCCGTCAGCGAAAAAATATAGCTTATCTAGGTAAATGGTGCAAAAACCGTTCAAGTAGTTAAAGATTTGGTAAAAAAAAGATATCAGCAGCATACCAAAGCTGCAAAAATTGATTTTAAAACTGTAAATTGTTACGTTTTAAAAACCGTAGAAAGTCTACAATTTAACTTTGTTGAAGTTTTTTAATTTTTTTGTGCATTTTTGTACAAACTGTATTTAATTTCATATTTTATACGCAATTTTTACGTCACGTATAGGAAAAGACGTCACACGAATAACAGTGTATAAAAAACTTGAAATCTCTAAAATCTAAAAAAAATTAAAACCTGCTAAAAATTGAAAAGCCAGAACTTTCTAAGAAACCTAGGTTTTTTCATTCTGCAGTATACTTTAGTGTTCGGAAACAGTCGCGAACGGCCATTCTCATCTCGTGTAAAGCGATCGCCGATCACAGTAAAGAAAAATTCTGTAGATTCATAGTGACGATATAAAGATCGTACACGCAGTACACAAGCCTAAAATACAACAAGACGCCCAGCTGTCGCTAGGATAGGGCCGACCGTACTAGTTGTCACTGACCTTAAAGGTCATCCAAGGTCGATGGTTTTTTTATGTCACCTGAAAAGACGTATGCCACTTCCTATTAGTGATTAATAGTAACCTAGGCCCTATCTCGCACCGTTACCGAAATATGGCCACTTATAGCTTGAAACGTTCCATTCTGTAGTGCGTTATGACCTTTCAAGGTCATCCAAGGTCATCGATTTATATGTTATTTAAAAACCAGTATGCGACTTTCTATTAATGAATAATAGCAATCTAGGCCCTATCTTGCACTGTTTAGCCACAGTACATTTGTGACAGACGGACGACAGACGGATCGACGGACGGACGGACAGACAAAGGGCCGATCTTTAAGTTTACAGCTTAGCGGTCGGCCTAATAATACAGAAAAAAATTAATCTAGTTTTGTTGCTATTAATATGTCGCTTATTAACATTAACATTAACATTATTTGACCGGCAACCGGTAGGCTATTTGACCGGTCAAAACGAAAAATTGCAGTCGCTACCTAGCGAATGACATTATACATAGTGTACGCGTTAATGACTTCACAGGGCCCCTCGCAGGGCCGGATATTTGACCGGTCATGACCAGACGCGTTTGACCGGTGACAAAATTTGACCAATCATATGGTCTATAAAATATTTGACTGGTTGCGGGGTCAAATATTCTGTGCCTTATTTTAAAATTTTTAAAAACCGATTTTTTTATTCCACCGCAAAGTCACAAATTTTGTGCTTATGTGCAGATTGCTTGACGTAATAGGATTTATCAACCACACAAGCTGATTAGTAGGCCTATGGTACTACGGTTGAGCATCAATGAAATGAGATGTCTTTGTGAATGTACCCTGTGGGCGGCGGCGGCAATGTTGGAGTGTGACGTAGACGACTACGTCATTCACTTGACACGTGCGATGCGTTTGTGATATGAGTCATCGACCAGCTCGTCAACATCTCGTCTCAAGTGTCGCAGACTAACAGCCAGTCGCCTGCTGCGAGTGACACTTTGGGCGCAGCGATTTCCCGGATCCCTCGTTGGTCCAATTGACAGAAAGACAATTATTTGTTACACAACGGCTCTGTCTTTTTTTCTGCGATATAGCTGGCTCATTTGCCTAACTCAAGAGCATAGAAGGCTGAGTAAAACTCGCGCAACAAACACCGCTGTTTTTTGCTGTTGCTGTTATACTTCGCTGAATTTTATATGCCTACGCTGAACAAGAGACTAAACAGGTTAAACGTTTGCAAAGTTTATCGTGAGAAACCAACTCAAAGCTACTGAGATCATTAGCAGCATGAGAGCACACAGTGTTAGTGTTATCGACCCTGTTGCATGCTTTAACTTCAGCCCGCAGATTGATGTTCAACTGTATTCGTCATTCAACGACAGCATGCAAACAAACAAGCAAAAAACGAAAACAAAATTACAGAAACAGTTATACAAAGTTCTCGAGATTTTCCTATTTCGTCGGAGAAACAGAAGGCTGAGTTGACCTGGGAAAGTAGCAGAATAGCAAGACGTATCCCTTAATGATCCAGCAGCAAAGCAGCAAATCCCCATGCAATTGTTTTTGTCCGGCGTCGTTGGGCATTACCGTGCAGTTGTCCGGCTTAGCTTCAATACGGCTGTAGCTAATAACATTCGTTCGTGCAAATGACAATCGGAAACTAGCTGCCTGCCTCTCGACGCATCATTAGAGAACGGCGCACGGCACGCCGGCGTGGATTAAGGGTCTTAACATCAGCATCAACCCGCTCCACCCACGCACGCAGTCGATTGGCGTCCCCTGCTGGACACGCACCGTAAATTGTCTCAATCTTCGTGTTAAATGCTTCCTCGCCAATTGACTGTGCCACAATACTGTAAACACACTGGCCACCGCTGAAGCTGGGTTAAAAGTCGAAAGGTGGAATAGCAAAAATCGAGAAGTATTTTTCTTCTCTTGAAAATGTCATCGTAAAATCTAATTATCTCAGAAGAAACGCGACATGATAACTCCACCAGTCGTGCTGTAGGCACGCGATTTTTTCGGATTAAATGAGAAAAGGTACAGGTTAAAAGAAGAAACCGTATAGAGAATTTCATTTCAGAGTGCAATTAAAGTCGCCGCCGTTGAGCGATGGTTTGTTTCGCAGCAAGCTGGTGCATGTAATCTACAGATTCCTCCGCGTATTCGTCGCTGTCGTCGTCTACTCGGCGGGCTTCGGTGAAACTTGCACGCTGAAGCCTTGCTGCAGAGCGCGTCGAATTGATGACGAAAGAGTTGATTGCTGCGGGTCCACGTGATTGCACGCGCGGTCAAGATGCTCTTCTTGACCTTTTTTTTCCTCAGCCAGCCTAGGGATCAACGAAAATAAGTTAGGGTAACGTAGCTTTTCGTGGAATTAACGGATGCATGTGAACAGAGTTTCGAAATTTGTCGAGTCGATGATAATGGTGAACAGTTTCGAATTTAGAATTTGAAGTTTTAACTTAAAACTTAACTCTAACCATATACACCAACCTTAACCAAAATCCCCACTTTAACCCTAATCGAGTAGCACAACTCGATGGTGCATTAAATATTGAGCCCGGAAACTCGATACTCGAAAATCAACTAGACAATATTCTCAGGTGAACACCTCTAACGCGCTGAATACAGACAGGTTTGTTGGATGCATCAGTGGTTTCAGCAAACAGAGATATTGTCACACTATGTGTCGACATATATGCGGCCGTCCGTCTTGTTGCAGAGGGTCGTATACGCGCCCACTACACTGCGCCTAGTGTGCAGTGGGAGCTAAAACCGCTTGACGCGCGTGAGACGGGCAGCGCGCGATCTGCCAGCTGTAATAAGTAAATATTTATTCTAGATATCTTTCGTCAGCGACTCAAAACTCACCTTTTCATTTTCACCAAATCCTTTTTCTGACTATTTCCTGAACTGAACTCCAACTAATGTTAAGCAGTGGTTTGTATTACTTTGGCCACTCTGAGAATTCCAAATTGTTTGTTTGATTGATTGATCCGTCGATTTCTTAACGTTCGAACCGACCCTTGATTTTTAGATGAAATTTAAAGTGTACTAACACTCGTGACCTTGAACGATCTGAAAATCTAAAAAGCGGGTTTTTAGTGTTTTTCGCGTTTTTAGGCTGCAATGCGTATCCCAACATTAAATTGCACCAAAATTGCTACTAAATAGACCAGGACAACCTGTGAATGAAATTTCTAGCATAGAATGTATTTTGACCGTCTGGATTTTGACCTCCTAGGTTTAGTGAGTTTTGCGAACAGAGGCCTTAAATTTGGGTATTTTTTCAAAACGCATTATTTTTCATTGCACGTTGTACACTGATTCCCAGGTGGCAGGACCGATGCTGTCGCACGTCACGTAAGCTTTGTTCAATTTACTTTGTTTTTGTGTTAGGAACCCGTGTGAAACATCGAGACAGACAGACGGACAGACAGACGGACGGGCAAGAAGCGTAATGCGGCTTATACAACGGCCGCATAATTATCTGTCTAAGTACGTCTTTGTCGCACGGTTGATGACGAAAGGTCACAGGGAGAGAGAACCGTCAGTATCATTTTATAGGCCCTATCATCCGGTACTGTTCGATTTCGTTAGATATATGCAGAAATAGCAATAGACTTCAACAAATGTACTAGCCTAGGCCAATGTAGTTTTCACGCGACTGTCAAAGAAATAAGCAGTGGAAAGTTTATCTGGTGTTATTCGCTAAGTTGCTATAACACGTTAACCATTATTTGCTAATCTGACGCAGAACGACTGAAGTCGAAAGATATGCGAAATGTTGACTGCGATCCATTTCGTTCCAGGGCGTCCATGAACCAATGGCTTCTCGCATGCAGAGGTGTGCGGATTTGAAAACGTAACTGTTCCTATCCACACATCCGAAAGCAAAGACGCGGACGAACTGGTTAGTTTATACGAACTGATTTCGCATGCGTATAATTAAGATCCAGTGCTTGACGCGAATTACTCAATTTTTCAACAACGCTGCGTTGCACACACAAACGTAACATGTTAACCTTTTGCGTCCGTTGCTTAATTTATGGTACAGCGCGAGTGTACTCATGTCAATAGAATGCGCTGCTTAACAACTGTAATTTAATAATTTAAAAAAATATATTATTAGTCAAGTTTACGTCAAACTCAAATTTCGTACATGCTGTTTGTAAATTTGCCACATTTGAGACGACTGTGCCACGTGCTGTACGAAGCAAATCTCGAAATTGTAGTCCGCGTGCGGATCTACGGTCCGCCACCCGTCCACCTTGGATGGACGGCCCGTCGTCGGATGCGGATACACTAAATCATCGATGACGTCACACAAGTCACGTGGTGCGTGACGTCAGCAGACCGCGCCGGAATCAAGCGATAATAGGACGACAGCGTTTATCACTAACCAAACGACGACTAGTTTAGAGATGGTCAGTGCCCAATTATAGTCGCATCGAACACGATAGTTTTATACAGTTCGATTTCATTCCCGCTCGTGCTTAGAAGTGAGTTGTGAAAATAAACATGATAATCGTCACACAGTAATGCTTTAATTACGTCAATTTTTCTCCGGCAACGCTGTCAGTCTTTTCCCGGGCAACATGTTTGGTACGGTAGGCCTAATGTGAATGATTATGCTGCCTTGGAATACAAAATGTTTGTATAAATTAACAAAAAGATCAGAAGTTTTTCGCATTGGCATTTGTGAGTACTTCGTGCGGCCTTCTATAAAGTTAGCATAAATACTTTTTTTCGTATGCAAGCTGGAATGGAAGACAAAAGATGGAAGTCAATGTCACAGGCTGATAGAGGGTTAAAAAGGCAGCTTGGAGTGCGCAATGTAACTGCGATGATTAAATACTCTTCTGTTGCAACTGTTAGCTTGGCATACGGTCACCTGCGTTCTTCTCCTAGCTGTCACGATGCTACGTATCACTGTCGTGTGTCTAGCCAATAAATGATGATGTTTATGATGATGATTAGTCAATTCACTGCAAGACACTCACCGGCCTCAGGCTTTTGGCGACGATATTAAGCATTGGATAAAAATATTTTTGACAGATCATCTCTACTGGCCGGTACACCGGCCGGCTGGTGCTGCAGCTGCTGCTGCTGCTGCAGAGGCTCGGTGACCTATCATTCTGATCCGCGCATCCCGCCGTTTACTGATGGACAGCAGTGAGCCTGCATGGCTTCATGATCTGAGATTCAGAGCCTATCATCATCGTTCTTAATTCTGCGGCATGCCTACCAAACTCCTTAACCGATTCACCGACAACGACAACGATTTGCCATTAGCTTTGTCAGCACTAGAAGCGATACAAAATAACAAGCTCATGACTTTTTAAATATGAACGATTTATTAACTTTCTCGTGGTCACAATAATCAGGACTTAACATAACAGTTACTGTAAATTTATTCTTTATTTTATTCAACGCGTACGTGTACCATCACTGAGTTTATTTATTATATGCTTATTTTGTCGTTTTTTCCCCACTTTATGCAGGTTGTTAAATAAGTGGTTCTGATTTGCAGACAACCTGCGAAGGAAATGCAAACATTCAAATCGAATCTATCGAAAATTTCTCAAAGTATCGTGGGTATAGGAAAACTAAACAAATAAAAGTTGGATCGTAATACATCAGAGCAATCAATGTAAAAAAACAGAAAAAATAGTTATATATTATCGTAATTTTCTCAATGGCATAAGGGCAATGCGCTTGAGCCTTGAGCAGACTATAAGGTCGTTCGATTGACGCGTAAAGACAGAAATAGAGAACTGATGTCGTCAACTCTCAATTGACGCATGACATCTGACCTTAATTAGATGTGATGCTTTTTATGTCATAATGTCGCACGTATATTCTGCCTGCGAGTAACATCCGGCGACGACCTTGTCACACACTGCGATACTCCGTGCACGGTCGACGAGACAAAAGACTGGCTTATATAAATAGCTCACGACAAACGCTATTAGGGTCTACGTTGTCTGCCAATGCTAAAATAAGTCGTACGCCTATAAATAATTTATCTGTTCGGTGTCAGCCAATGGGGCTGCGGTGCCTATCTTACTGGTGATTTTGAATGGACCAAAAATGGTATCGCATAAGAAAAATGTCGTTTATCATGGAGGCTCGCCTGATTAGTCCAGAATTAACAGCAAATCTGCTTTTTTCAATAAAACTGTTTGGCACAATAGCAAATGTTATCGGAAAATGTCAAGTTGTCAATTAATGTTTGGTTTTTACCAAATAAGCAACTAAAACAAGGGAAAATTATTTATAAATATAATATTTATGTCAGTAATGACCGTCTGCGTCATATGAAATTTGATTTCTGTATAAGTAGTCCTATAATATGTCTCTTGTCTACCTTTCCAAAAGCATGAATAAAGTATTCATTGATGTTAACAGATTTTATTTTTAATTTGTTTTTAATTGAATACCGCGATAATATATTTTCTTAAGTCGTTGAAACTGTAGGGCAGGTAAACCATTTCGGTATGTAACCAGCCATCCAGGTTAACTCAGCCTTCCATCTCCTCGGGGTAGGTAAATCGAATATCAGCCTATCTGGCTGGGGTTAAGGCGAAACGCGTTCATCTGTGTCGGGTGGCAGATAACACTGTGTGATCCCACACGGCAGGCGACGCTCCGTAGCTGTGAAATGGTCTTCCCATTAACAGCTATATCACTACCTTTACATTTTAACCTTTAGGCCTACATGTGACTAGAAATTAATGTAATTATCGCCATTTGTTTGCAGCACATTTTTTCATTTCATTCATATTCGTTTATTACCGTAACTTGTCAAAACGCAAGTACGTGCAATATATGCCTACCATATAATGAATATACGAGTTTAAATTACATACGTCTATGTACAGAGTGTATCATCGCTACAGTTCGTGAAATTACATGATCGCACTTTCGTGTCTTCGGCGATTGCCTTTTAATTAAATTCTGAGATCAGTGCGCTGACGTTGCAAGGAAAGTCAACAAGCTATTACACGCTATCTCGGCAAGAACAGCAGCACGAACATCGGACAGGCAGAAATCTCGCCGGGAAAAGCGGGTCTGCTGGGATCGAGTTATAGGAACGAGCGCGTTTTTCGGTAGCCTCTAAACGCGTGTGCTAATCAATGACTGGACTGCACGCGAAACTGGTGACGTCTAGTAACAGCATCTGTCACGCTGCGAGCTTTCGGGATAAATTTCCAAAGAAAAAGGTGGTTGGACTGAGCAAAGCTTTTCGGGAAAAAATTTAAAATTCCGAATACTTTTCATCACACACTCAAACAAACAGTATATTGGCAATTTTTAAACTTTGCTTTTAATAGCATATATTAACTGCTTTTAATCGCTTTTAACCATTTATGGCACTAAGTGGCCTATTTTGTGCTGATGTGCCGTTAAGAAACCACTTACTCAGTCAAAGAAACAGGTTAAATTTTGGTCTTTGTGAATGTCGAGATTTTCGTTTTAAATATATTTTTTTTATTATTTCATTGAAAGGGCTGCAGGATCACGCTTACAACAGTGTTGCAGGCTACCGCGCAGCCTGTGATTAGTAGTCAAACATGATCGAATTGTAAAATTTTTTATTCTGATCAGCGCTGAGAAATGCTCGATTACTGGATGAAGTTTGCAAAACCGATTGTGGCGTTACTGTTTTAGCTGTAGATATAATTGTTGTTGTGAAATTTTCAGCTGTTGGAAAGTTGTTAAAAATTTTTTAAAATAATTTAGTTCGGTCGATGGTGCCAAACTATGATATGTGTTGTTATCAAATATTACTGCTCATTCCTGATCTACGAGCAGCGCCTTCAGATTTTTCTGTTTCGCGTTCTTTATATCCAGGCCCGCATATTTGAAACTTTTGGCGTAATCTTGCAAACAATGTTGATTATTAATTTTTGATCTACGCTAAACTCTTCCATGATGATGATAATCAAGGCTGCAAAACCGAAGTTGTTCGGGAAAAGTTTTAGTTTTTAGGTTCTCAATTTTTTTTACATCTTCAGCGGGCGTAGATAATAAGACCCATGTCACAGAAAGAACATTCTTATACAACGTTTTCCATGTCTCATCGTTTTTGTTGAGTGGGTGACGTAACGTCAGAATTAAATGATTTATGCTATATTGCAGATTGCACAACGAAACCTTAAAAACATAAAATTTTGACTTTTGAGGTTTTGATAGGTTTTTTAAACTTTAAAAACCTAGGTTTTTCCGAACCAATTTTTCAGACCTGATGGGGGCTTGCGGCGTCACTTAGGCCTGTGGACAAGTGCGTCAGTTAGCAGTGTGTCCATGCTGGCAGTAGCTATGGTCGGCGCTCGAAGCAGCAGATAAGAGCAAAGCGCTCAACGCAATGTAGCAGTAATTATACAGACAAGAGACTGCGCCCTGGACACTGCTCACTCAGTGACGAAGCAGCACTCAGCGACAGCAGCAGCAGCAGGTAGCGAACGGACGACGATGAACGAAACACTACAGCAACACGACTGTGACTGACGCCGATCTCTAACAGGTGAGTTGTTTTTACGATTCCGTCTCTCATGGTGGTCACATTTAATGTCTTATCTCGCTAGCTGTGATTTCATCGTACATAATGTTGATCGACGTTTTATTAGAATTATTGACTTGTATCTTTATGGCTCGTGTTCGTTTGCACTGTGCACTTATGGCAGTCCGTCGGTTGTTTACGATTCCGTCTGCCGTGCTCGTTTTTCGCAGCTAATTAGCACGTTTTTCGATTGAACAAATCCAAAAAATACTAAAGGAAAAGACGCGCTGTATATATACGGCGCAGCAACAGGCCTACACGCAGCAGCCAAGGTATAAATGTTTCTCATTCCCACGGGTTTAATTAGAACAAATGAAAGCAAACGTCTACACTGTGCCTGAAAAATGATTCGGTCTGTCTTCGCTCTTAACTTTGGCATACGTTGACCAGTAAGAAATTGTCAACAAGGAAAAACCTGCAGCCTTGTCTCACGGTTGCACTTAAACCGTTTCTCTCTAGCATCACATCAGGTTGCTGAGTGGCTCTATTTGACGAAGATGTCTCATTAGTCATCTAAGAAAACAGTGAGCCGCGGTGTATTTTCGTTAATTATACTGACTACATATATGTATAAATGCGAAGACAAGATTTTTTTTTACTTTTTATTCGTCAAATGTTGATTCGTCAAATTCAGTTTACTTTTAGAGTGTTGTGTGTGGATGGCGGTGTAGGCGGTTGAATCGCGACTATGTTGCTGCCGCTCGGGCGAAGTGATGACGGTGGTCGCTACCATTCAGTCGGTTCCCTGCAGCTGTTTTGCAATCTATTAGCTCTGCTGGAAGCTAGCGTTATTATTTCTGACGAACACAGCCGAGCACTGCCTGAAGTCGTCACAACTCGTGGGCGGTCTGATGCCGTGACAGTGGACAACGAGACTTATGCAGCAATGAACAGGTGCGACGGCGTCGTGGTCAAAGGTGACACCGGCAGTTGTGTGTGTTCAGAGCTGCTCAAGGAGATCCGCTGCCGCCACCTCGACGCCGTCCCAGAATTCCGCCGACAAAGCGACCAGTATTCGGTCGTCTACTTGGACAAACAGCAAATCAGCTCGGTGCCGGCGGCAGCTTTCCGTCATCTTCGTCCGTCGAGGATCGTTCTCAACTTTAACCCTGTATAGGTAAATGCGTCGCCTCGTTCTTAACTTTAACCCAATAAGCGCCGGCTTGAGCGAGGACGCGTTGCGTGGACTGGAGACGTCGGTCCGTGAGCTGGAACTGGGCGCCTGTCAGCTGACTGAGCTGCCGGAGACGTTTCTCAACGGCATGACCAAGCTGCGCCGACTTCATCTGTGGGCCAATCGGATCCGTCACATCCCGGGCGGCTTCTTCGGCGGCGCCGACGAGCTGCGCGAGCTGTTGCTGTGGGGCAACGAGCTCGACGAACTGGACGCGCTGTCCTTGGGAGGTCTGTGGAATCTACGTCGTCTGGACTTGGATCGCTGTCGTCTGACAGCTGTCAGCAAGGACGCTTTTCGACACCTGCTGGAGCTCACTTCTCTGCGACTGAACGACAATCGGGTCGAGGCTCTGTACGCAGAGACGTTCGGCTATATGGAGTCGTTGAAGTCGCTGAGTCTCGATCGCAATCGCATCAGTTACGTGCACGAGCGAGCGTTCGCCGGATTGTCGACTCTGATCAGCTTATCTCTAAGTTGGAACCGGATCAGCTACCTGCCCAACGAGCTGTTCGCTCCGCTGGTCAACTTGATCATTCTCAGACTCGACTCAAACCGTATCCAGTACGTCTGGCCCCGCACGTTTGTCGGTCTGTAGCAGTTTCGTTCTGTAATCAGTTCCGTTGTTATTCGCAATCAGTGGCGTCGTGGCGTGGCAGGGGAAACACGAAAGGAGGGAGCAATTATTGTTCCCCCTAAATTTTGCGCTGTCAAAAATTTGTCGGAAATATTTTTCATTGTAAAAACATTTAGTTCAAAAAAATGCAAAAATTGGATCTAAAACCCCTATTTTGAAAAATTGGTGGTTAAGATTGAAATGTTGAGCATCCTCTCAAAAATTTGCAACTGTCTATCAGAATTCTGTCAGAAGTCTGCAGTGTCTGTAGGAAAATTTCAACTTCCTGCTCTGCTTACTTTTGTTGACGCACGACGCCGCTGTAACTTGTGTAAGTTTAATAAAGGATTTGTTGAATAAATTGGTATGGTAAGCTTCAAACTGATTTGTAAACACTGACAGACCCGTGGCTGATTTTTAGGCGAAATCGCTGTAGCGCAAGCGATTTTTCCTGTAGCTACACATTTCTCCCTAGCGTCGTCTGTCGTCTGTCTGTCACATGCGTGCACTCTGTTTAAACCCTTCAACGGATTTACAGTTTTACATGCCATTTGGCTGGTACACTTGTGGGGTCCAAGGCCACACTGTGCTACATGCGATCCCTGACCCTTCAGAGAAATGAGAGATTTGGGGACCGTACCCCGAACCAAAAGATGCAATTGCAAATTCTTGTCTTCTAATAAATATGTAGAAAGAAGGCGATTTCGTTCGAAACCTTAGTGACTTTGGCTACTTGTTCATCTTTCAGATAATTGCATTGCGACAACAGTAGCTGCGAAACACATTTGACGCGAATCCGTTTCATGACATTATTTCGTCCTGGAAATGTCTGCAGGTCTGGGTGAGCTGCGGCGGCTGGATCTATCTAACAACGAGCTCGGCGGGTTGCCAGACGGTGCGCTGCGTCACTCGCTCCGACTTCAACGCGTCGTCTTTGACAACAACCGACTCACCACACTACGTCAGTGCTCCTTAGCAACCAGCGCCGCCGACATGCCGCCGTATCTAAGGACGCTGTCGCTGGTCGGCAACCCTCTGTACTGCGACTGTCGGCTGTCGTGGTTGCTAGGCGTGCGGGCGCCGACGGTCGTCTGGTGGGCGGCTTGTCGCGGAGGTCTCGGAGACAATCGGACCGACATCGTTCGACATCACGCCGACTACGGACTGACACGTGATGTATGCGTCAGTACTTCGTTCTACCACGACTGTCCCTTTAACATCTGACCCACTTCACCGGAGTGCACTGTAAAATATTGGCAACTGCTAGCAGACAGACTGCGCCTGTCGTTTCTTGCGCATTATTAACTACTGACTCATTACTAATAAGCCACAAATTATGTTTTTGCCACTACACAGGCGGGATTGTAAGATAACCGGTCGAATAAAGTCGATAGGCAGAGATATAGGCTAAACCTTATATTTTGCTCCATGCCTTGCCTTCCTATTTTTCGGCGATGACTCATGGACCAGGTTAGTTTGAGTAGAACTTAAGTTCTGATACCAGGTTATTATGCGCCGCAATGTGGGACCATCCAAGCAAGCCAAAACTTATTGGCTGTGCGCTAAAATGTATGTGTTTTTTTCTAAATCGTTTCGAATTCGTTAATTTGAATGACGCCGCCAAAAAATGGAATGGTGCGCCTCTGAGGGGAGTATGGCGACAGTATATAATTCGCCAATTATTTTATTCTTGTTGTGCTAAATTTAACAACTTATTTGGCGTATTTTTTGTATTATTGTCAGTCACAAATGTCGGGAAAATATTTTAGTTTGTTTGTAGTTATGTACATAAGCTGTCTTGCTCTGGCCGTTTTCCGTTTTTACTGTCGTTGTCATCAGCGGTTCACATCAGCGTTAACATCTCGCACGTACGTTTACTGCAATAATAGTGTAGTATTGTTAATTTAGTTTTTACTCGTACATAGGCAGTCTGCTGTTGATGTTAAAGTCATATGAACGTTATAACTAGGGCTACAGCAGCCGCACTGCACTGCTATGCGTGATTTTATAGTCTTTATAGTTTTGAATCTTCATCTTTTTATCGAGCACTTTATCATTACCTGTACATCGCAATTTGTGTGCAGAAAGAAAAAAAATAATAAACGATGCAGGTAAACGGAAAAATCTGTGTGAAATCAGTCGCCATGCTAATCGCGCAAACCGTATGTTAGACCTATTAATTGTTATTGCGATTGTTCGTAATCGTTCGTTGGACCAAAATAGTCACGTTTTTGTTTGGTTACGTTTCGCTAATGGCGCGCACAGTCAGTCAGTGTTGGTACGTCGGCTGTGTTTGTTAGATAACGGCTGATGATCAAGCATTGCCTTGCTTTGTCTAGAGCTGTGCTCATCACGACTCGCCAGTTAATTAATCTTTGCCCGCCACCCGCGAAATCAGTAGCTAGTAGGCCTGTGGCTGCATGGCTGGTTTGAGACAAAGCTCATTTGATTTGCCGTCACTCATAATAATTGTCAAGTCATCAGCTTAGCTACCGGTACATAGCATTTGTTGTGCAGTCATGAAATTAAATGCAAAAAATCAAGAGTTCAGTTGTAAACTAGGGGACTGTAACACAAAATGAAAGTTTAGTTTGAAATGAAACTATCATAGATGAACATAGCGTTTTTAATAGTTTATAGACCTGCGTGTACGTAACACAATAGGTTTACATTACGGCAGCAAAAATATTATAAAAACAATCATTTCGTATTTCGTAGTTCGTACTGGCTACCAGTAACCGGTTTTCACGCGTGACAGCAGCATGCTTCGCGCGTCTTAGCTATGGCCTGGGCGTCTGTCCGTCCGTCACACTGCTGTATTGTACAAAATGGTGCGAGCAGAAATTATCAAATTTTTACTGTGAGATGCCCCAAGGACTCTAGTTTTCTGTGACAAAATTTTATGCCGCTTGGTAAGGGGGTTTTCCTCGAACGAGGGCATAAAAGAGGGGCACTCCCTAAAAAGTTTTTATTTTATTGCTATTGGCTCGCGGCTAACGTGAAAACAGTTGCAGATAGGCACACGCATGCTGCTTATCATAACAAGCACTAGTGAAGCGTTTTTTGGCAGTATTAACAACCATGACCTTGAATGACTTTCAACCTCCAAAATAGGGAATTTTAGTGTTTTTACGATTTCGGCTGCGATGCACACTTCAAGGGCGAATTGCGACGACATTGCTGGAGATAGACCAAGACAACCTGCGAACAAGAACTGCCAAGGCCGTCGCGCGTTACACGAGCTTGGCTCAATTTGCTTGTAGAACTGTGACGCGTCTACAACGACGATCGTTTACGATATGATCACCGTGTGCATTTTACTGTCGTTGGCGCAGGTAGACGATGGATTCATCGTGATAGGACCTCCAGCATGAACTAGCTGCCTCCTCAAATTCAAAATACCAGCACATGAACCGCGTTTCCACGTTAACTTTGTAGCCAAAAAACCGTACGGATAACATCTACGGATGAAGTCTACGGATCAGTAACGTGCGAGTGCAATAGCATGACGTAATCGTACGTGGCAGCGAGCTATGTGGCAGGCAGGCGCAGTGCGTGCGCGCTAGGCCCGACGGATCGCTGGACCCGTATCTCGCATCCGATAAACACTCACGTAAGTCTAGACAAATTGACGGACCTCCCTTGGACTGATAGGGTGCATCCGTAGGGTATTGGCACACGTAGTACTGTATCAGAAAGGTCGACAGATCGCTGGAAACTGGTAGCCAGATACGGATACCCGTCAAAGGTAAAAAGGTAAAGGTTGTCAATTTGTATAGCGCATCATCGCCAACATGCGCACGCCTCTAATGCGCTTTCATCACTAACTAGAGCCGCCTGCCGCACGGCCACCGTGTGCAGCCTGCAGACACAGGCTAAAAACTGTTGATTTGTTTATTGCTTACACAGACAGATAAGTGAGACAGTAATGTCAGCAGTAGACATCAGTACAGAGCTGTTTTTGCATGTAATACTTGCAATATATTGCTTTAGAGAGAGTTGGGCAGTTTTTAAATGTCAGACTGATGTGGAACTTTTGTAGGCCGAGTTTGCTGGTAAGATTTCACTGAAGCAGCTGAGAATTGCTCTGGAGATGGGAAGCCCTCCCACTGTCATTCGATGTCATCTTTTCTTTGCTCTCAGTCTTCTGCAGACTGGCCGACTGCACACTGCTAAACGACTGATCTGGTCGGTGCTTTTCACTGTCTTTCTAGGATAAGAGGGAAGATTATTAGAACTACCATTATGTTAATTACATATACCCGCGTATAATGGAGTTCTTACAATTTTAGGTTCAGCTTGTTTTTTGCATTTTGTGTTTCTGTAAAGGTTAAACTTTCTGTTTCTTTATTATCTCCGCCAAGGTGAGCATAGTGAACATTGGAGGAGATTAAGAGATTGGTTGTTCTGTCGGACATTCTGCCGTTTCTTCTGTGTACATGATAACTCATAATAGCAATGACGTCATTGCACCAACAGAGCAAGCAGCAATGCTAGCTATTACATTTCCCTCCCTCCCCTGCAGTGAAGTGGCTCTTCCTTCTCCCTCCCCTTTCCTTTTATTTAAATCAGCACTTTCTAGTTGTAAAGGTTAAACTTACTGTTCCATTACTATGTGTTTGTGTGCATTTTGCCTGAAAAGGCCATCCCCAAAATGACCTATATTGTGTCGGGTGGGACATTAAACCCTACTCACTCACTCACTCACTCACTCACTGTCTTTCTCTGCTAGTTACTCTCATTGTGTTACATCTGCATTTGGTTATCATGAGCGTGTTTTTTTCACTTGTGTTGCACTTATTTTTCACATTAGGAACTTAACACATTTTTTGTGTTTACTTATTTTGCATTTATGCATTTAGTTTATTTTTTGTGCTGTTTGTAAATAGTACAATGTTTATTGTATAGTGCTTTGATTACTGCTTTTCTGTTCATTGTTTTTTTCAGAGTTGTTTGTGTTTTATAGAGCATTAAAATCTAGTCTTATTTCTGAGATCTACTACATGTATTTGCCTTGCAGTGACTGGGGTATTACTTCTACACGTTTGTGTGCTGTCTGGATAAATGATAGACCCCAAAGTAAATGGTAGCTATAATTCAACAAGAAGTCTCAGTTTTGTCTGTAATTTGTAACTTTTATTTTTCTTCTAGCGAGGATATGATTTTTTCGACACATCTGTATACGTTTGACCTTCTTCAGTAATTTATTCAAAGATGCCACAAACCAGTCCGTTCAGAAGTTGTTCTGTGTTCTATAGCTTTTTCATTGTCACAAAACTTTATTTTTTGGCTAAAAACTTTTAATTTGTTTACATATACATATGTCAGGAACGTCAATAGTAGGCATCAGCAGAGAGCTGTGTTTTTGTGTGCTTTGTAGGTTGCAGTATCAGGAGGTACTGAAGTTACCAGTTCGTGATATTCAGCTAATGTCAATGTGTCAGAGCTTGTGGAATCGACTTCGATATCTTCGCAGGAAACGTCATGAACTGCCTGCTGTTACATTTGTAGACAAGTCAGAATCATGAAGTTCATGTTGTTGGTGGCTGTTAGCGTTAATGCATTTGAATGATTTTGTTCGCATCAGACCAGACCTTTGTATTGTCTTACGGCTAGTTTAGTTTTTCTTGTCTTTCGTTGTTGACTGTTGGCTCTCAAAGCTTGTGTTTGTTCTCTAGCTGCAATTTCCATTTTTCCATTTGTTATTTTATTTGTAATCTAATGATTCTGATGACAATGATTATAATTTCACTAAGAATTAAAAATGTGAGATTGCATACTACTGAGCAATGTATGTATTTATGTAGTTTTGTATTTCTTGGAAGATGTGTAACTTCATATTGTGGTAATAGGTACCAGTATAATGTGGATGGAAAAGGTGCAGAGGCCAACAGTCTCTGATATGCAGGATACTTATTAGATTTTATTTTCAGTTTCAATTCTTTGCATAGTTTAATGCTTCGGAGACTTGATGCTGCTGATTTGGCAACTTCGGTGGCATCGATCATATACACTGTGTCTCAAAAAAACATCCCTGACATTTTTCACTGTAACTTGAAAACAAATTATCAGATTAAGATAATTTTTGGTATGATTATTCTTGACACAACTTGCCATCAAACGAGTTTAGTTTCCCACCTTACCCAATATATGTTTCTGCACTACCTAGGGAAATCAGATCAAGCAAAATATGTGTTGAAATAAACAGAAAACCTGATAAAACATCCCCGACATTATCGATCGTAACTTGAAGAAAGATCAGCAGATTGTAATAATTTTTGGCAAAAATATTTTTGACACCACTGGCTATTAAATAGGTGTTTTAGTTTTCACTTCACTCAACGTCTGCTTTTGCATTACCTTGGGAAATCAGACCAAGCATAATACGTGTTAAAATAAATTGAAAAAAAGTCAATAAATTCCATCTATCTTAATCTGTGGGCCCCAACAGCCGGTCTGTTACAAGATTTGACTGTCATGCAGCAGTGTGTCTACCAGATGAAGTTTAGGAATGTTTGTGAAGTCAAGAAGCGACTGGTACAGCCTGCATTGGTCTGGAGCAGAACTTTGTCGATACTGCTGTCAATGAATGGAGAAAGCATCCCCTTGCCTGTGTTCGCATAGTGGGCCAACACTTCAAACAATTTTACTGCGGGCAGTTGAAAAATGGACAACTGGAAGAAATGTCAGCCAAAGCGTCAGAAATATGAACAAAATGTGTTTTTACACGTTATGTTAATTAAGCAATCATATCGCATTCGATAAAAAAGTGATATTTTGCTGGTTGTGTTTTCCCCAGGTAGTGCAGAAACAAATGCTGAGTGAGGTGGAAAACTGAATGGTCATTTGATGGCAAGTTGTGTCTGGAATATTCGTACCAAAAATTATCAAAATCTGATAATTGGTTTTCAAGTTACAGTCAAAAATGTTGGGGATGTTTTTTGAGACACAGTGTAAGCAGTGCTGCAGCTTATACTAACATTTCCCAGAGTTCACTTTTGGGCAGTGGCATAGCCAGAAAGGTGAATTGGGTGTCGACTCCTTCCACTTTCCTTCTCTTCTCTTTTCTTTCCCTTCTTTTCATTCCTCCTGTCCCTTTCGTTTTTGCCCTTCCCTTAGAAGTTGGACCCCTAAAATCCAGCTAGGAGATCTTGGGATTGCTGTGAGCTCCCCCAGCCTGGTCTGGCCATGGGTGGATACCCAGCCCAGATTGATGCATTATATTTTTAAAATATGAGATCTGGTGGCAACAATTTTCATTACCTTCCTGAGAATCAACTGACCAAATTTAGTGCAGTTTGAACGTGTGCTTGTCTTGTCTGGAAGATTGGGTAGGCCTAGACCCTTTGGACCGACCACCTTTATCTACACCACTGCTTTTGGGTGACCCAGTATGGATACGTTAAAATTGTCCAATTAGAGCAAAATTGACAGTAGACTGTAGAAGTAGTTCTTACTTTAACTATTTGTACACAGGAAACAACATTGTAGTAATAAGTAAGTAAGTAGTTTTTGTACCAGTAATGTAATGCCAAAATCTTTGACATTGGAATATCACTGAAATGCAAACAGGTCATGTGTACTTTAGGCCTACAGCCACTCCAGTTTATGCAAAGCATCATTCCTGTAAGGGTAGAAATCAAGTAATCCTAACAGAACTGTGCACCAAATGTTAAGTGAAACTGTAGTCCCTGAGTAAACAGCATGATTGTAAACAGTAAAGACATAAAGCAACGTTATAACTAAGCGTTATAACTATAACGTTATAGCCCAGCTAAACATCGCGCGACAGCGGTGCATGTTTGAAGGTCCAGTCGAACAGAATCTAAGCTCACTGATCTCAGAAACGATGTTTCATTTACACTCGCCAGAGGGCGCGACAGGTCTCGCTCAACCGTATTGGCTTAAAATCGCAAATTTTCCCTACCCCCTGTTATTTAGCGCCCTCGTTCGGGGTGGCCCCTTTCGAATTTATGGAATTACGGAAAGGCTTTTCGGATCCTGAAACTAGAGTCTTCCAGGCAGCCGACGGTGAAGAATTGGTGATCCTAGCTTGCACCGTTTTTGACTGATGCACCCATGTGACAGACAGACAGACAGAAATGCGATGGCTAAGACGCGCTATCAGTTCTTACTGTTGCGCATGAAAAACGACATTAAAAACGCAAGAAAAACATTTTAAAACTTTTATAAAGAAAAACATTAAAAACATTTTTACATCTATGGTTTTAACTTAGTAAACATCGAACAGCTAATAATTTTCATTCGTTAATTGCCACTTAAAATATTTTCAAAAGGTCTAAAGAACAACAATTATGAGCGAATGGTAGGCCTACTGTGAGTGACAAAGGGAGTGAGTGGCAGCTGCAAGATTCACTTGCGACAATTAGCTATCAGACTCGGGACGTGAGGGAGAGAAACACAAGTTAATCCGTGGATGAAAACTGCGACTGGCCGACGTGTTGCCCGCACGGATTAAGCAATTAGCTCGCCGACGTCGAGCTGTTATCAGCCTTGTGAGCACAGCGGACCTATCCGATTGCGGATTCAGATCCGCAAGTGGCCGCAACAATTTGAAGATGCTTGAACTCGACGTAGGCCTGGATATAGCCTGAACTTAGTACAGTTTGATTATTTTATATGGACCAACTGCGCAGCAACATTGTGGGCTAAGAGAGTAAGAGAAAACTGCGGATAAATATGTTTTTCTGTCAGGAACGTTATGCACAGTTTTCATGTTTTTACAGTTTTTCGATGCAATTATCAAACTAACAGTGGCGGATCCAGGGGCGGACGTGCGGCCCCCCTTGAGCCCCTATGCATAAGTAAACACTATATGCTCTGCCGAACTGCTAATGAAAAAGTTCGTGTATCAGTAAAATTATTAAAATTATTGCCACCAGACGTTATATTTTAAGGCTAAAATGCACCAAATTTGATTTCGGCTGGGAATCCGCCCCAGACCCCGCGGGGGGAGCTCACTGCGCTTATTTTTACCGAGTTTGTCGGACTTTTGTTTTGGAAAGAGGCTGGGGACGTCTCTGTTTTGATAATAGGTAATCACTAGTGTAGGTTAGTGGGCCTTTTCGGTCGTTAGCTTGGTACATAATTATGTTAAAATGCAGGAGTTTTCTTGTATCGTCTGGAAAACTAACCAAGCTTCTTGTCAGTTCTTGACGTTTCTTGTGAATTTGTGAAGCAACGAATCTGTTGTCGGCGGAAGTGTGGCGTCAGATGGTGGATTGGAATTGTCGAGCACCGCACTTTGCTGCGATCATCATGCAGCTACTTAATTCATTCGCAATCGACAGATGGCGGCACTTACGCTGGGAAGCTGCTGCTGCAATGGCTGTGCAGTAAATCGACCTGTACAACGCCCCCACGTCACTATCTGTCGCAGCAGCAAGCCGCAAAGCTTCGTTCCACGTCATAATTTTTCTTCGTCCTCCCTTTCCGGCGAAACGTACGACCCGATGAATCACACCGGCGTAACGGCGTTCCATCAATTTCTTGCACCACGATGAACATCAATTCTGTCCACGTCTGCAACGTAAACCGCAAAGCTCACATTCGTCGCAATCTGGATTTGTTCCCATCTCACCTCATTTCAGACACGATTCAAAAAGTGCTATGAGCCTATGGCTACGTAGCCTTATCAAGCGAAGAAGTAGGGCTCTCTCAGTCAGTGGCCGTGGTGGGTCAAGGGCAAATCATCCACTGCGCATGCATGGTCTGAAAACTTTTTCGCCAGCAGCTGAAATATTTTCTGCACTTCTCGCAGTAAGTTGAAACTGTTATCTAAAATCCTGAAATGAAACACTGTAAGCGTACGCTAATCATCTGCTTATAATAAGGGTCGTCCGGCAAAGAAAAGTAGCTCCGGATGTCTTAGTTTTTTTGCTGCATTTTGCAGCGCGATATCTCCGAGCCTGCGATTTGGGCTAAAAAAAAACTATCGTCATTGCTCTGAGCTCTTGGCCGCTGTAGGCATAGGTGAGAATACCATAATTATGGGTTCTCCTTCCGAAAAAATGGTAAAACTTTGTACTTGTTTAGGCGTAGGCCTACATCTAAGCGCCAAATTTGAAATTTCTGAGCTCATTTGGCTAATTGGCTTAGTTTGATTTGCGTAGGCTTAGGCCTATCAAAGTATTCGAAACTAGAAATACGTTCTGGGGAACGAGGTATCTGTCCCATTGCCACGCTATAGCCTAGCAGGGGGTACGTGCAAACAGGGCGCTATTATCTTTCACGGGGGCCGAGTTGTAGTCAATTTTGTCCCAAAATTCGTTGCCATGGCAACAAGGGTCGTCAGGGGAGAAATTCAAATGACACCGTCGGATAGCTCGAGCCCGAATATATGGGGGTAGGTGCAAACAGCGTGCAGTTATCTTTTACGGGGACCGAGTTATACCACTTTGAAGTCCCCATAACCCGTAATGCAAATTTTTAAAAAATTGGGGTAAAATGGGGAAAGGAGTTATCAGATTTTTACTCCAAAAAAAACTCGATCTTACTTTCCGGGCTCTAAATCACTGTGCAAAATTGCATCAAAATCGAATCAAAATTGCGGCAATGTTTACAGACGGAATGACAGAATGACAGTGTGACAGAAGTGATTTTATAATCTGTCACATGCTATGCTATAGCATGGGACAGATAATAATATGATTCAAGCACCGAATGGCGTTCTATATAGGTCGTAAATTGGGTGGGGGCTCCATTACAGTTTGGCTTTATTAGGCCATTACGCAATCTGTGCAATATACTCAAAGTCATAAGTCGCAGTCAGTACACGAAAACAAACGGGAGACAGTTACTGTTGTGGTGAGAAGTTAACCACTCGAGACTATTAAATTAACTGTGCGGTTATCGTTAGTCTTAGCCTATAGTTGTCTGGTGTGTGCATTATGGAAATGCCAGACAATTCAGTTCTCAGCAGCCAAAACACTTGGCGGGCCGTTGACACGGAGAGCGACTATTATCACAGCAGGGTGATGACAGGTCAACACGACACCGATCTACGCATCATAAAATGATCACCCATCTTCACTCCCTCCCCTCCTATCAACCAGTAGCAGCAGCCGTTTACGATGGGCGTGGCTTCTGCCAGCCAATCGGCGTCGGTCACGCATCGCTGACTGACGTCATGGCATCCGTCATCCGTGACGTCAAGATAGTGTCAACAGCCGTTTAGCAGTCAGTCAACAACGTCATTAGGCAGCTGGCGAACACGGACCGTCTACGCTCAGCAGTCTTAATTCGTACGTGTTCTTTCTGCATAGATTAATAGCTGAGGCGTTCAAGCAGCGAACAACTGCATAGTACTGTATAGTTCGGGATGTCGGTGAAAAGTGAGCATCGAACGCTGCAGGAACACGCGCGAATGTCGAACGTGATGGGCAGCTGCGATGCGTATCACGTAATAGCCGAGCGACGCCCTCGCGGTGACGTCATATGTGACCCGGGCTACTTCCGGTCTGACGTAGACGCTGGTACCCGTTACATCGCGGGAAAGCTGTCGGCGGACAGCTGTTGGCAAGGTCGCAGATACGACGTAAACTGGATGCAGCAGTCGTTTACGCCCGAGGCTGTCGTTCCGTCAACGCCGATCAAAACCGCTGTCGCCGCCGCCGCTGAGCGCGTAGGCTGGTACTCCGCCCAGCCGTTTCCGGTTCAGCGCCAAGCTTCGGCGGCGTGGGATCCGGAAGTGGTATTACAGCAGTCGAGACGGCGGGATACGTGGATGTGCGACGACCGGAAGTACATTGGTGCGCCAACCGACGACCGCGGCGTTCTGCCGTCGCCGCTGAAACCTTCACCCGACTGCAACGATGAACTGTACGACAAGACGGACCTCGGCGTCAGCGGCGGCGGCGGCGCGTACTGGGCGCCAGTTCCGGTGTCGACGTTCGACTCCGACATGGAGGAGTTCGCGCGCCAGTTTAAACAGCACCGCATTAAACTCGGCTTCACGCAGGCGGACGTCGGTCTGGCGCTGGGAACGATCTACGGCAACGTCTTCTCGCAGACGACGATCTGTCGCTTCGAGGCCCAGCAGCTGAGTGCCAAGAACATGCGGAAGCTGCGACCTCTGCTGGCGAGGTGGCTGAACGGCGCCGAGGGCGGGACGGACTGGGTGACGGACGACGACGCCACTGATCTCTCCACAGGGTCGGCGCTCGGCCAGTGTCGGCAGCGGAAGAAGAGGACGAGCATCGACGCCACGTTGAGGGAGGCCCTCGAGTCGACGTTCCGTCGTCAGCACAAGCCAAGTGCCGACGAGATAGCGCGGCTGTCCACTGCACTGAGACTCGACCGCGAAGTGATTCGCGTCTGGTTCTGCAACCGACGTCAGAAACAGAAACGAGTCGCAGCTGCCGCCGGCATAAGCCTTGCGGCGATCAGCGACGAGACAGTCTCGTCGTGTACTGCAGAGTCGACCGCCGCGACGACGACGACGACGACCTTGAACGACCTTGAGTCCAACCCGACTGCCGCCGCCATGTTCACTGACCGGCACGTGACCAACATGGAGGCAGCGCGACAACAACTTCCGGTTGATCTGCAACTCTGCGGCGCTGCGTCATATCGACACATGAAGGACGATGCTTGCTACAGCGGTCAGCAGATGACAGCTGCTGACATCGCCGCGGCCAGTGACCTTCAACCTCTGACGTCATCCTGCGAATTCGGTCGTCGTTACCAGCATCAGCAGCCGGCGACGTACTTCGACACAGCCTACTTACACAGGATACAATCTCATCATCATCAAACTCATCATCAGCAGCAGCAGCAGGTCGCTTACTACACGGATGACTGGAGATGTCAGATGAACCAGTCGCTACGTAACACAATCAATCCGCAATCAGTTGTATAGGACAATTAGACACACTTACTGTCCAACGTTTCTTTGCTTCAGCTTTATACTGTTCATATATAGCCGAGTTATTAATTTCGTTTATCATTCCTCCGATAAATCTGTGGGTAATTTATTTATGACGAAAAATGCGACAAACTTAACTGTTTAATATATTTAAAGACAGTGTATGAACAAAGCTTTAGACGCATCCATATATGTTTAAAGCAAGCTGTTAAGCAATGTAATAATTCTGTTATCATTTCTGTCAATTCACCGCTCTGTGTCTCGCATTAGCCGTGGCGTTAATGTTGCATATCTATATATCTTGTCCGTTAATTTTTAAGTCGTTGATTAATAATTTGATAAGGCCTGGAGCATTGCTGTGTAACAAAAAGGACTTGAGTCGGTTTTAATGCATTGAATTTTTTTGGTCAGTAAAATCTTCGGATTTCATATAAATAAAATAAAACGCATTTATGTGTGCATTAAATGTGCACTTATACAAAAATGTTTGACTGAATATGTTTAACGAGCAGCGTGCACGCCCCATCTATGGGTTTAATCCGCCCCGCCTATGTGAATTTTCTTCTAAGATTCGTCACTCTGTTGTTGTTTTGTTCAATCTTTATAGCTTTATAGCCATATACACTCTGTCTCAAAAAACATCCCGAACATTTTCGATTGCAACTTGAAGAAGAAGAATAATTTTTAGTAAAAATATTTATGAGACAACTAGCCATCAAATGACTATTTAGTTTTCTACTTCACTTAGCGTCTGTTCCTGCACTACCTGGGAAAAGAATAACCAAGGAAATATTGCATTTTTACCCAAAGTGGTATTATTACTTAATTTAAATAACGCACAAAACACATTTGTTTACATTTTTAACACTTTGACTGACACTTCATCCAATTGTTTCGTTTTTAAACTGCTAGATTTAAATAAACGGAATTTATCGATGTTTTTCATTTATTTTAACACATGTTTTGCTTGGTCAGATTTCCTCAGGTAGTGCAGAAACAGACATTGGGTTACGTGAAAAATTAAATTGTCGTTTAATAGCCAGTTGCGTCAGAAATATTTACGCCAAAAATTATTAAAATCCGGTAGTCATACTTTAAGTTACGATAAATAATGTTAGGGATGTTTTTTTGTGTTTTTTGTTGTATATTTCAACGCATATTTCGTTTGGTTTTGTTTTCATAGGTATTGCGGAAGCAGACATTGGGTGAGATACAAAATTAAATAGTGATTTGATGGCAAGTTGTTAGTTGTGTCAAGAATGTTTACACCAAAAAGTATTTTAAAAATCTGATAATTTTTATTCACGTTAGAATCGAAAATGTCTGGGATGTTTTTTTGAGACATAGTCTAAGTGTAATGCGAAATTGATAACTACTAAGTTTATTATGACCTATTGTAGGCCCTACTGACTTTTAACGCTACAGGCCTATGCGACTAGGCCTAAGTTATTCTGCCTGCAGGCTCGCTGCCTTCAGCAAGGAGCATATGATGTATCTTTTTGCGGTATTTATGGTGCACATTAATGACTTGTTTCAGATCAGTCAATGTGCCTTGCAAGTAATTAGTGTAGGCTGTTGCTGTATATAATTTGGCGTGACTAATTTAATGACATCTACATATTGTTCAGGTGTAAATGTTATAATGAACGTCTTCATTGCTCAATGCAGCAACTCAGCAGATTTATATTTATTAAACTGATATGTGCTGTTACGCGCTCATGCTATCTATTTAAAAATGTGTCATAATTTTATTGTTTTATATTGTTTGTCTGGTTTCCGCATTTTCTTAAACTGGCAAACTAAATAAACTATTTCATATAAAACTGACTGCAGTGCCGTCTAGAGTATTTTCAATGGCGTGTTCAAAAAAATTAAGAAAAAAGTGCAATGGTCTTCGTCACCCAAAAGCTAAAGCTCTTTTTGTTCACTGATACACAAATTTTGATGTTTTAGATAGACTTCTGCAAATTTTTTTAGCACCGAGGGAAGCATGACAAGTTGCCCCCTTAAATACGCCATTGAATGTTTAATAACTTAAAGAAATTTAAGTTTAAAAATTTTTGGCACGAATTGTCGCCAGAGTCTATACGTTACTAATATATTCCACACATGTCAGCATATCGACTGCTGACGAAATTACGACGTCCTCAAAGATGCCGATTTTACTGCATCCGTGAAAAAATCTAACAATGTCGTGTACAAAAACTTCGACAAAATGGAACACAGTGTAATTATGGTAGGTAACATTGACACAGCGATGTGCAACCATTGAATTGTACACTGATATATCAGCTAATCAGCGCTACCATCAATGAAAGCCATGAAATCCGCGTCAATTCTATAAGGCTGAAAAGCGAAATTCACTAAAAAGCTCAACGGGGGCGCTGAAATTGCAGCACCTAAAATGACGGACCACAAAAAATAATGGCTGAAAATTGCAAAACAATAATAATGACGGACTGCGATTAGTTCCGTCATTTTCATGATTCTGCATTTTTCAGGACCTGCATTTTTAGTCTGCTTGCGCAATCCACCACTAACTAGCCAAATCAAAGTCAACAGTCAAAAAAGCAAAATTCCCATCTATCAGGCGATATCCATGTTGTAAAAAGCAAAATCCGTTATAATCAACGAAGTCGAAGTATATAGTAAAAAATCGAAATTCAGGGTTAATTAGCGAAATCATATTTTATTTGAGATAATATTTTAGTCAGTGGATTTTGTGAATATTTTGCTTTTTAGTCAGAATCAGACCACGCCACCAAGTGCTGCTACTTTACCTTGCAAAATAAATCACTTTATATATTATTAGTAAACAAAAGTTAAGGTTACAGAAAGATAAAAGTACAGGGTGGGCAAAAGTAAAGCCACTTTTATTTTTGAATAACTCCACAGAACACTGACCGATTTTGATATTTTTGGTAGGCAACATTTAAAAGAAACTTGACGTAAATGCCTATAGTTTTGGCCAGCTTACCTTAATACTGTCGCTACACTACCTGGTGAAATTCAGAAGCCATAGTTTGGTTTCCCGTTCACGACAATAAATTAATACTGGGTGGCGCATGTGTCGGCTCAGAAATAATTAACTAAATAGCGACAAACATGAGTAACAGTTATTATCTCTCAAAAAGTCACACGTGTCCATCACATCATCTGTATTACAGCATGTGCTCAAAATGTCTTCCTCCAGCACAAATGCCAGCCGTGGACGTTGATGCCACTCGCCAACAGCACGTTCAATAATCACTGACCCAGAGCGGCTCACTCGCTGTTGAGGCGTCATTTCAGTTCGTCGACGTACGATCTTAAATTAAATAGGCTTACGATTATAGTTAAATAAGTCACAGATTTTCAATGATTTTGTGGTTTCAGTGATTTTCTGAGCTAACGTATGCGCTACTCAGCATGAATTCGTTGTTGTAAATGGCCAAACTGCGAATTCTGCATTTCACAAGATATTGTAGCGACAGTATTAAGGTGAGGTGGCCAAAACTAGTCATTTACGTCAAGTTTTTTCATGATGTTGCGTGCCAAAAATTGTCAAAATCGGACAATGTTTCATGAAGTTATTTAAAAAATAAAAGTGGCTTTACTTTAGTTGACCCACCTGTAAGTTAAATTAAGATTTTGGAGGCCGTGACGCACTGAGAAAAATGAGACCCCTTTCCAAATGTTAACATTGCATGAAGGTAATTTTCAGGCTGTTGATGCTTCAGAAATTTTGATGCCGCAAAAGCTGTGTCGCTAACATCATCTTTTACTGGTTTTGAAAAAAAAATATTTTTCTTTTATAATTAAATGCGCAGAGAACAGCAGAGAGACGAGGTCAATTATTTTCGCTGTTGTTTTACAGAAGTTAGTTTACAGCAGTTTACAGCAGCGCGTACGGTCGAACATGTTTCAGTCAACGCTTTGGCGTCTTTAATTACTCGACAGTTTTGCCTGCTAAACGGTAGGCCCCTACGTGCGTTGACGTCGTCGTTAGCAAGCGTTCGACCCTCATGTCTGAAAATAGTCGTCAAGCAGCCGACAGGAAACGTCGGTTGTTGACGAAAGAGGCAGGCACGCAGGCAGCGGACAGAAGGCCCGCACCTTACGACATTGGATCGTACCGATAGATCCACCCCCGCGGGCTACGAACTCACAAAGTTTTGCAGCGGCACCTCTGCTGCAACAATCTATCGGCGTGCTCTGTAATTTTGTTCCAGCGAAGAGCGCAGTCACAACAAAGCGATCGCGCGGGGTCATTAGTTATTGCCCGAGCCGACCGGCCCGCCATTGTGTCGGTGGCCGACTGACTCACGGACCGACGGCGACCGGCACCCTGGTGTATTGTCATGTTTATGACAACTTGCAGAGGTTTCGCTTCAAATTATCCGCCACTAAATGTCCGTCTCGGCCCAGCCCTCCCGTCGACGTCAAAGAAGGGTTTCAAATCAATTTAGCTCGTCCTCGAGCGCCGAAGGCACGTAGAGGTGTACAGATTGTAAAAAGTTCGATCGATGTCAGCCTATACATGTTCGATTTAGGCCTACCGATCTGATCTAATTGCCATTTGTAGAAAGATCTTAAGAACAGACTGACGATGGGACACGAGATTTCAGGGGACGACGGCGATCAGCGACAAATAGCACTAATTAATTCATTATTCAAATATTAATTTTAATTAGTCAGTCAGTTAATCATTTATTTGTCATTAAAACATTATTATAAGTGGCATTGCTGCAGTGTTTTAGGCATCGTGTTTTGTTTTAAGCCTGATATCGTTACAACACAAATTCTAGTTGGCGGCGAATTACAAAAATCATGGTTCCTACCGTCAGGGAAAGTCGGGGGAAAATTAGAAGATCAGAAAAAGTCAGGAAAAAATCACAGGGTCAGGGAAAATCAGAGATAATCAAGTACCAGGGTACAGAAGTTAACAAAAATGCAGAAAAAATGAACTGTTGTACGTAGACTGCGTACAATGGTTCAATTTTTTTCTGCTCGCTTTGCTCGCAGATTATTTCTATGCCCACTTTTGATTTTGTTCTTCCGCTCTTGTTTCTAGTGTGATTGCAAGCGACTGAAAACCGACATTGATATTTCGCGTGAACAGACTGGTCAGAAAAAACAATTCATTCTGTCTTCAAAAATCAGGGAAAAGTCAGCGAAAATGAATTCTACAAAGTAGCAGGAACCACGAAAAATGTCATATGCGTATAAAACCACCGCACGGAAAGTTACGGATCCTGGGTCGTGCTCGTCCTCGAACAATTCCGTTAACAAGTACTTTTTTTAAGTTTATGATATATTTGTTACTGAGAGCAACTGACTGTCAGTAACTGGCTATTGTCTAAGTTATTAACTGCATTATTTCAGCAATTTTTGGATGCCTACTTCATTATATGTGCTGCGAATCGAACTGTAAAAGTCACTTTTCAGGGCTAAAGATTCATGACGGTTGTTCGGATTTTAGACGTTTCATCATTTTAGGCACTCAAATTAGCCTATTCCAACGTCCGTCAATCCAGTCATGGAATCCGTAGCTTTTAAACAGCTGTGGATCTCAGTCCTCAAACTCAGAAGTCCCCTAAGTGCGACCGCCTCTGTATACGTACATCTAGGAGTTGTCCTGTCTGCATACAGAGAGAGCTGCGTGTGGTCTGTGAACGACTGATGTCGTGCTGAGTTGACGAGTGTTAAATGCTCAAACATCGTTCACACGGCGGCTTGACTTTGCGCTCGCCTGCGTCTGGACGAGACAGAGAGAGAATCATTAGCGGATACTTAGCAAGTCACTTAAGAGAGAGACGACACAATCGCAACGAGGCACATTTGTAACGCTCGCTATAGGGCCTATCGCACGCCGCGTCTCAAGCCGACACAACGTGTGAAAATAATAATTTGATCTTATTAAATAATACAATGTCAAACTCGTTTTTCATTTTCAATGAACTAAACGCCAGGCACGTCGTTGCAAAAATAAAATTTTCTTTGCTTAACATCTAAACTGTAACAGTGCTTAGGCCTATTCAATTACAAAAAGATAATTAACAAACGGCAAAGATTGTATTTTGTCATATAGCTAAAGCCTACGTTACTGAGTCACTGACAAAAATATCTAAGACAGAATTTCAGACAGGGACGCATCAGTCAGTCAATCAGAGCCTAAGTTTTCCTACTGTAGAAGCGATTATTAGCTATTTGCAGTAATTTTTTTATCCTTTACTTCTTGCAATATACCGGTACGTAAAATTGAACGCGCATCCAAAACCGACCGGCATATCCAGTCTGCATCTGGTCATAGGCCTAGTGGTAGTTTTCTGTGTTTGTCGAATACGTGACGATATTTCTAAAAAGATCACTATATTTGGAAGATAAAGACTGGAAGATGAAAAGTAATCATGGACTCCTCAATTTTGGGATTGAGGGGTCAGTGAAAGTAATCGTCCGGAATCTGTACGCGCTGCTTGATCACCTGCAGCAGGCTGCCTCTGTATGATCAACTGAACGACGTGAAGGCTCGCAGCCGCAACGGTTAAGACATTCAACGCCCGAGAAAATATCAAACACGTTAAATGACAAACACATCAGAAGTTTTGATAGTTGTAATTACAGTGGGATTCGATTTCTGTGAACGGTGAACCATTCCATGGGCGCAGACGCGGAAGCATTCTGTCAGACAGGTGACAGCAGCAGCAACAGCAGCAACAGCGAAGACGCGGAGACCGAGGCGCCAGCAGCGACAGTGACTCCTTTAGCGGCGTCAGAATCGACATTGACATCGACAAATACAGCAGTCCGTGCAGTGGACATGCACGCTTCTGGACTGCCATGATGTACAGAACTCTGTTTAAGTGTTTAGGTTTGCATACGAGTTTCCTTTTGATTCAGCTTGCATTTAATTGCGACATGAACGACAGTTACAGTTATTTGCGTAAAAGGGTATGGACTTACAGAAAATGACGTTTGACGAATAACGATTCAGACCATCTATGCACTCTGTAGGTGCCATGTTTTCCACTTCCGCGTTTTCAGACGCTCCCTACATTGACGTAAATAAGCGAGCTTTTATAGTGGCAATAATTGGTATGTGTATTCTATTTATAAATGCTACTTAACGTGATATAAATCCACCAATATCGACATAAAGCGGCTATACAGCGAAGGCCTGAACATGAAAGCGGATGCCGCGGAAGATACAAGTAGCTGCCTGCTGTAGGCCTAAGTGCTAGGCAGTTGATGAAAGTAGAGACGGGCGCGACTCTGCCTGGTTGAGAGGTGACAGATGGATTTATGACCGCACACAACTGGAGATGTCCCCGGGGAAAGATATCCGGCCTGTGACCACTGTGTGGGGTCTCTCATGCAGAGCTTAGTCTGGCAAGGTAGGTGGCCGCCAGTGGGAGCAGGTTTGGGCTGCCGACCGGACGTGTAAATGACACGTTGACTGACAGAAATACGAACTGAGAGTCGTCTTCATTGTCGCCGACGAACGCGATTGGGTGTCCGCTAATGAGCACACTCAAAACAATTTACTGTATTGTCTGCCAGATACAGCCGCCGCGTAGCGTCAATGACTTACTTATCCACAGTTAACTTGTCAACTACGCGCCCTACACATTACACGAGGTAGAACGAAAAATATAGGCCTAGATTCTAAATCATTAGTGCATGTCCAACACGTCTGAATTTGATTTTGCAAAAAATGCAACACTTTTTTTCGACGATTAGGCTACTATGGCGAATTTTAACAGGACATTGTAGACAGGCCCGGCGATCTGTTGATTTGCCCCGTGTTAATAAGAAAATTATTTACCAAATACTCTTGACAATACCCCCTACGTAACAAGTAATTTGAGCAAAACTCACGTGACGCGCGATAGCAGTGGTCCTACGACCTGGGAATCGCGTACAGCATGCAATAGAATAATAGTGCGTTTCGAAGGAGTACCCAAATTTGAGGCCTCCGTACGGAAGTCTCCTTGAATGTAAGAGGTCGAAATTTAGGTATTTAAAAAATGAACGTTCTGTGCTAAAAATTTCATAGGTCTACGTAGGTTTCCAGGTTTATCTTCAGCCATGTTGGCGCAATTCACTCTTGAAATGTGCGCCGCAGCCGAAAATTGCAAAAAACACTAAAATCCCCTATCGATCAATGTTCAAGGTCGTTCAAGGTCATCATGTTGACACCATTCAACAGCTCGTCACTAGTGCTTGTTATGTCTGTGCCTGTCTGCAACTGTTTTCACGCTAGACGAGCTAATAGCGGTAAATAACCACTTTTGAAAGGGGAACCCCTTTTTGATGCCCGCCTGCGCAGGCCTCCTTAAACCTAGACTAGAGGGTCGAGACTTGAATTGCTAAAATTTGTGTTTAATGCCAAAAATTTCATAGGCCTACATAGGCTGTGTTGGTCTATTTCCAGCCATTTCGTCGCCATTCACTCTAAAAATGTGCGCTGAGCCAAAAATTGCTAAAACTTCAATAAAACCCCCTAATTTTGGGAGTTCAAGGTCATCGATGTTGATAAAACTATAAAGTACGTGAGCACTGGAGTGCTTGTTATGATTAGCAACATGGTTGTACCTACCTGCAATCGTTTTCACACTAGACGAGCCAATAACAGCAAAACAACGTCTCTTTAGAGCGAGGGAGTACCCCTCTTTGACGCCCTCGTTCGAGGTGAACCCCCTCACACAGGGGGACAAAATTTCGTCACAAAAAACTAGAGTCCTTGAAGCAACCCAGAGTAGGCCTAAAAATTTTGTGATCCTAGCTTGCACCGTTTTGACACAAACAGCAGTGTGACGGACAGACGGACAGACAGACGTCCAGGCCATGGCTAAGACGCGCGAAGCATTCTGCTATCGCCCGTAAAAATTAAGACATAGGCCCCTAAGGCTGCTGTATTCGGAAATCCATTATCCATAACAAAAAAAAACGATCGACTAGCTGCGTCGGCGAACATATAAAGCTTAGTCAGTGAAGTGAACTCGACTAAATCAGCGGTGTGAGTTTTCATTCGGCAGTGTTCAGACCGTCAGACGTGCGCAAAGTTTGATTCCATAATTTTATGGCAGCGACATCGTGGGTTAGAAAAAGTAGCAAGCAGGGCAAAAAGTTACCATTTTCCGACAAAATTTCGACAAACAGTTGCAAATTTCAGACAGAGGAGATTATGAATGCTCAAAATTTCGATTTTGCCCTAACTATCACTAAAATGGGTTATAACACCAAATTTTGCACATTAAGTGACAATTTTCCGACAGTCAAAAAGTTAGGGGGTTGTTGCCCCTCCCTTCTGCCCCTTCCTGCGGCCATCACGCCACTGACAAAAAGCAAAACAGCTAATAAGTTATAATTTATACTATTTACTATGACATTCTCCACAGGCCAGAGCACAGTAGTACAGGCCTGAAAAACAGCAGTGGAAGAATATGGCTTGGATATAGATGTAGCCTACAGCCTACATGTATAAACCTATGTATACTGGTTAGCTGCATTCAGTACGTTAACTCTGTCGACTATAAGCCATTGATGGCGGCTGATGACCGTTTGCACTCACTGACACGGCACTAATTCCACTGCGCCCAATAGCGCCGCCGCCGCCGTTTATTGGCCGTTAATGATCGTAAACGACAATCATTCATTCGGCGTGTACTAAGACATTTTTTGTATTGATTTCGACCACCCAAGTCAGCTAAATACATAAACTATGTACGGGATACCGATATAATACGGCGCCAGTCAACGGCGAAACAGTACATTTGATAGGACTCTATGAAACGAAGATAATGCTTCTTTATGGACTGAGTCCGCCGAATCCCGGACAGAAGACCACCGGACATAAGGCCACTAAGCTAGGTTTTCACCGTGCGTAAGTTAACTCGCCAGATTAATGAATCAAATTTCCATGACTTTTATGCAAGAACATTGTCTCGTGCTATATCTTAGCCTTTCGCATGCGACGTTAAGCCCCTGACGACAGAGCAGCATTTTTTGATGACTCGCTCCACTGAGTACAGAAAAAAAACAAAATGGGCTTAATAAACTACAGCAACAAAAAATGTCAATTTATTTCGTAGCATATAGTGTGATGACTTGAGTTATATTTCCAAAAAGATGTGCACTTTATTTGGAAAAAGAATTCTACTAAGAAACCAGATCGGAGGCCTTTTGTCCGCACACCGAGTCCGCCTAACCCCATGGCTCCACTGTATCTGGACTGGAGATCTTTCTGTTCCGCTAGATACTGGCGTGGCCACACCAGATGTAAACGACCAGGTGGGCCTAAATCATATCCAGACACATAAGTACACAAACGAGCAGCAAAAATCAGTTATTATACGCATCTTTATTTATCTGACAAAACTGGCCCAGCTTGAGCACCACTCTGCTGCAGGTAAACTGGGATTTGTTAGCTTAAGTTATGCTTAGGTTTAAAAGTAAGTAAGTTCATATAGCGCATAACGCTAAAGTAAAAATCAAATGCGCTAATATAGGCCTACACGGCTTCTAATCTAGTAACTGGTAGCTTTATCATTTGAACTATTAACAGTTAATTATGATGCAGCATGACGTAAACGCATATAACTGATTCACAGTGCTTGTAAACTAGTCATTCATCTGATTGCTACATTTACTAAGTAAGTATTAAGTAGCATCTTACATCCCACGGTCCAACAAATAAATCTATTAAACACGTAAACAATGTTTCCAGAACACAACGTGTACTTCTACAGTTTTTAACATCAGCAAATAAACTGTAGAGTCTTATACAAATGTAACCACAGACAAAAATACAATTAGGCTGTGTTCAACTGTTATCCTCAATGCATTAAAAATATTATTTACAATATTATCATCTGCTTTTGTTCACAAACACAATAAATGTATCTAAACTAAACATCATTTACTTTTAATATGAAAATGAGTAGAAATTGTTTCGAAAATTTTTTTTGCATATACATTACCATGATTTTAATGATTTTTGACAATTTATGTTTCACATGGTAGTGTAACGACGCAGTTAAGATGTGGTGGGATAATTGCACTATTTTTAAGTGTCCGCCAAGTGTGCTAGTGAAAGAATTTTGAAAATTGGTTAATATTTGGCTAAAGTATGGACAATCAGAAAGTGGGACAATTTTTTCAGACGCAGTGTTTTTAAGTACAAATTCAGGGCTGCTAAATACTTGAAGATGAGGGAGTCGACTGGGACTGCATCAAACGTGATCGCAAAGCTCGAAAATGCGTGACAAAATAAAGAAACCAAACACAAACTAGAAGGTGCTCGTGAGAGTGTATATCTTTGCCAATTGAAGTAAATGCAACAAATCTACTGCTGCTGCTTAAGCTACTATTACTACAAACAAACAAAAATATTCCACAAGTCTTGAAAAAAATCATCAGAAATGAGCATATTAAGCAGACTTTGGGTTTCACCATGGCAGAGCAAATAGTCGACAAAATGATGAATAAATTGTGAAATGATAGGGTACCAAAAAAAGCCAATTCTTATAGATCTCCAAAACGTAGTCGAATGCAAAATAAAAATATTCCAGAAATTTTGCACATTTTTAGCATAAATGAACACAGGTTGAGACAGATTATTTTACTGGCCCAAAGTCAGACTCCTGAGCCACTTTGCTGCCGTCCACCGATTCAGCTGGCATCTTGGGAAATGCTGTAAGCTCCCCAGTGCGGTTGGTGACAAATGCTTTTTTTGTACATTTCAAGTTCGAAAATAACATCTAGTGGTTGATTACTTGTATGCAACGTTTCCCAGTTCTGGATGAGAAAAGGAAGAGTCAGTTCGACTAAAACCTCCTTTGGCTACGGTCCTAGATTGCAGTCACAAAAACAGACCATGTTTTGTATAACAGCAAAAAGCAAGCCACAGTGAAGCTCCAGTAATATGATGAGTTATGTGATCGGTCGGCTGGGTATCTGCAACCTCTTTGCAAAAATTCTGTCACCGATGAACTCCGGCAGCAGACTAAGCACAGCCATGAGTCTTGCACTGAAGCCAACTCGGTAGCGAGGTCGAGGGAATATTGACAGCAACGCGTGTTCACATGCGTTGATGACGGGACTGATGTCTGACGGCAGATTGTCACAGCCACGTATCATGTATCTTTTAACTGCAACACAACCACATGAGCTGTATACAGGCTGGGACAAAAAACTGACAACATCTTGGTGTTTCCTCCCTTGATAGATGCATTATATTTGCAATTTTTGTCTACCCTCATGTCAGTTTTCTTAAATGATATCATAACTGTTCTTTGTCAGCCAATGTGAAACAGTTCTGTTTTTATGCATAAAGTGCAATTTTACTGTGACGGTTGCACTGACTAATAATGACCACTGCTTGATTCATCATCTGTGTGTGCAGAAACATTGGGATTCCAAAAGAATTACACAAATATTTCCAATAAATAATCAAATTAAACCATTCAAACAGTGTGAATAAATATTTGCTGTTTTACAGTTTATATGGCATTAAATTGACAGCTGAAAAGACTAAAGAGTATCACCTTTTGTGCCCACCTGGTACAAACACAATAATACTACTTACTAATGAGTATCTTATCTTACAAAAGTGGCAGGAAAACAAGATAAACCCAAACCAACTACGGTAAAATCTTACTATAATGTGGAAAAAGTTTGTCTGTTTGTCCGTCTGTCATATCTGTCACAATCGCGGAACATGGCATTTGAGTCCTTGGGCCTTAGGTACGTGTGGCGCCACCTTGTCCTCCACCTCCCACCATGGGAAGCCCGAGGGGAATTAAGTTGACAGGTAATGGAGTGGATGCATCCATAAGGCAGGAAGTTTGCTAGTGTATTAAACTATGAACATAGCATTATTATCTGTCACATTGCTATAGCATAGCATGAGACAGATTATAAAATCACTTCTGTCATTCTGTCTGTCCGTCTATAAACACTCCTACGGCCGCAATTTTGATTCAATTTTGCACAGTGATTCAGGGCCCAAAAAGTAAGATCGAGTTTGTTTGGGATAAAAATCTGATAACTCTTTTCCCTATTTTACCCCAATTTTAAAAAATTTGCATTACGGGTTATGGGGACTTCAAAGCAGTATAACTCGGTCCCCGTAAAAGATAACTGCACGCTGTTTGCACCTACCCCCATATATTCGGGCTCGAGCTATCCGACGGTGTCATTTGAATTTCTCCACTGCCCACCTCTGTTGCCATGGCAACAAATTTTGGAACAAAATTAACTACAACTCGGCCCTCGTGAAAGATAATTGCACCCTGTTTGCACCAACCCCTTTATACGCAGCTGCTAGGCTATATAGCGTGGCAATGGGACAGATATCTCGTTCCACAGAACGTATTTCTAGTGTCTCATAAAGCAACTTGCACTGACATCAAATTGAACACAATTACTAGCACAAGCTATGCATGTCACACAGGGTCATATTTTATGCAACTTTACACAACAAATGAATATAATTATATCAAAAAGTAAAGCCCAGTGCACAACGATATCAGCAATCACATAAAATAATTATGGTCAGTATCCTCATTAAAACACTGTTAAAACATTGGAACTTAAACTACCAAGATAATTTTATGCTTAAGTTAGATGGCAAAACCTCTTTTCAACTAGACACAGTTTAGTTTTCACACGGGAAATGCAGCAGTTGCTTACAATGATACATGTAATCGATGGTGTATTCTTCTCGTGTTTCCAATGGGCATTGATTCCACGCTCGATCACATGCTGCCTGGACACTCTCAGCGCTTGTGAGTGGCGTTTTAAATCCGCTCGGTTCTACGAGTACGACTTTGCATCCAAACGACTTCAGAGTAAACCTATACACACAACACTAAGCCAGTAGGTAAGTAAAGCAAAAAGCAAATTCATACAATGCATAATGTTATGAAAAAAACTTCCAATGTACTAGTCACATTATTACAATTGGATCAAAATTGTTTTGAAGAACTGTGTAAAGCTGTCAAAATCACATGTCAGATCTGTGAATTCATTTGGCAATGAGTTCCAGACCGTTGGACCAGCAACCATATCACAGATCACCATACAACTTCCTTCAAATTACACAGCAAGAAGACAAGCAGATCTTTTATTTTATGGAAAGCAGGAATATGTGAACTAAAGAAAGAAGACAGTAAGATGCCAGTCATTTCAGTAGCAAGAATTTACAGATATTTACTTACAAAAAATCCATCAAAGTTTAAGAGTTTTGAAGGGGCTACTGACGTTTAAAGTAGGTAACTTATAACGTAAACCATAAATAGTCAACTTCACAAAAATCACTGATAATTAATCTTTCATTTAATCAAATCTAACAATAGTAATTGCCAAATAAATGCATTTTCTTGTTTAGCAAATGTATCAGTTATTGAGCTGCAATCACTAAGACACAATTATTCAGTGTTTTTGGTCTAGTCCTGTAAAGAGACTAAACTGTAGACTCTCTGAAAAAAGAGATGACTGAGATGACTTCAGATATTTGTCATAATGCCATCGTCTACAAGCCCTTGTAACGATTTGCATCACACTACAACTGCTACATCATTGCTATCTAGTATTGATAACGTCCAGCTAAAATATGATCAAAATGACAACACAGACTACTAGCTCCCTGAGTACTGAGTCATTGCTGGACGCTGCTCCAATCGACTCCTCGGTCCACCAGGTCTTCTTTAAATGTAGACCGCCAAGTCTTCGTTGGACGACCTCGTCGTCTGCCACTACCACGAGGGGTCCATGACATGGCGTGATTGGTTGGTCATCCAGGTGGTATCCTGATGATATGGCCTGCCATCCGAAGTCGTCTCTCTGCAACAATGTCCTGTAATCTTCGCTGCCCAGTCCGGCTTAGCACCTCCATGTTAGTCACGTGGACCTTCCATGAAATGCCCAGAATCTTCCGTAAGTTGCGTTGGTGAAAGACGTCCAGCTGCTGACATATTCTAGCTATACTCTTCCAAGTCTTGCTGGCGTATATGGCTGTAGAGAGAATAAGGGAGGTGTAGAGGTCCAGTTTAATCTTGAGGCCAAGCGTGCTGGATCGCCACATGTTGTCAAGTCATCGGAAGACTACTGCTGCTTTTGCCAGTCCAGTGTTGATATAGATCTGCTTTAACATCTCCATCGCTAGATATTACACTTCCCAGGTAGGTACCTTACCTTACCTAAGGGGTGGACAGGCTCTTACACCTGCCCAGCGCTGAGGCCGTATCAGTTCGGCCCAATGCGCGTCCCCAAATGTAACCACAAGGTTACAGGTAGTGGCTATAAAGCCATAGACGGCTATGAAGCCGTAAATAGACAACTGTAAAGCCGTAAATAGACAGCTATAAAGCCGTAGTCGGCTAAGAAGCCAAAACCAGCACAAAAGCACTGGTAACGTGTAGTAATGTGCTCTCATGGGTTTGGTCAGCTCTTAGTTATCTCCTCACCTCCAGATTTCAGAAATCTTTCGGGTCATCGGTACAAAGCCCCACCATCGCTAGATATTACACTTCCCAGGTAGGTACCTTACCTTACCTAAGGGGTGGACAGGCTCTTACACCTGCCCAGCGCTGAGGCCGTATCAGTTTGGCCCAATGCGCGTCCCCAAATGTAACCACAAGGTTACAGGTAGTGGCTATAAAGCCGTAGACGGCTATGAAGCCGTAAATAGACAACTGTAAAGCCGTAAATAGACAGCTATAAAGCCGTAGTCGGCTAAGAAGCCAAAACCAGCACAAAAGCACTGGTAACGTGTAGTAATGTGCTCTCATGGGTTTGGTCAGCTCTTAGTTATCTCCTCACCTCCAGATTTCAGAAATCTTTCGGGTCATCGGTACAAAGCCCCACCATCACGTCAACGTGGCTGACCACGATGGGGTCCCAGGTAGGTAAATCTCTCTACATATTCTGAGCAAACTACAATACTACTATTACAAGCAGTTGTATATACCTCAGTGCATCAGAGAATGCTTCGACACCAAACTTTGACACAGAATATGCTGGAAACACTGGATTAGACATCAGTCCAAAATCACTGGAAATGTTGACAATACGTCCCCGGGTCTTTTTCACTAGCGGAAGAAACGTCATGGTGACATCGATCAAGCCAAACAGATTCACATCGCAGTGACGTCGATAGTCATCGACGGTCCGCCAGTCCAGTGGGCCGAGTGACTGCAAAATTCCCGCATTGTTCACTACGGCCCATAGATCTGAAATCATACATATCATACATATAAATATCTAATGTTAAAGGCCAGAAGTTCACTGCGCATGCTCCGTGTCACGTGACCTGTAGGCAGGGGGCCCAAAATGACCACATATTTGGAATTCCCGAGGCCATATTGCCTATTCACTATACAACTTTTATGGGCCTACGATGACGATTAGTGGTCGTTTATAGGTGAAATTTTTATACAGGAGCGTTTTTGGCCAAAAATTTCCAAATCCGTTTTTTTGTCCAATTTTCGACTTTGGGGGGATTTTCAGGGGTTAGATATTAACGTTGAATTTCGGTTCCCAAAAAGGTTTGACCCTTGCACGAAACCGCGTTGTCCGAGCCATTGCGCGTGAAAATCCGTCGGGCGGTCTGACCTGTAGGTCAGTCAACAAAAAAAGGTATATATATCGGAGAAAAATTTTCGTTATATTTCACCCATGTGTCGAGAAGCCCCCAATGGACGGATTTGCATGAAATTTTGCACAGATGTAATCACTTCTTTCAAATTTTGTGTCGATCGGTTGAGGGGTTCGGATCTGAGCGAGGTCAAATTTTGCCATTCTCCATTGACTTAGCCGGTCGCCATTAACACAGGGCTGCGCTACTGCGCGCCTGTGATTTTTGCTGTTTTACATCATCGCTTATACAATATTAAATAAACTATTAAATAAATAAATAAACTGTTTGCAGTTTTTTATATATAATATAAGTAACTAGAAAGCAGTCGTAGCCGGCAGGTACCTCTGCCAAGGCAGTGCTATTCGCCACGTGGCGTCACCATCTTCGGTTTTGCCCCCTTTAACGCAATGGTAATGAAAATTTCAAAGTGATCCAGAATCCAGGATTCCTGCCGGATCACCCCCAAAATTTAATCACTTGTAGCTTATGTCATGCCCGACATACCCTCAAAATTTCAAAAAGATTCGTCCATAACTTTTTGAGTTATCTTGTACACACACACACAGACAGACAAACAAAAACCAGCAAAAACATAACCTCCTTGGGGAGGTAATGATGAAACACTATCATGATCAATTGTGAGGGACACGCACCATGACCCGTTGACTGAAGCTTTGCACAGATCAGTTCATAAGCTCTTATGATGCTGTCATGGTCAGTAACATTCAGCGGAACAGTGTGCAGTCGCTCGGAGCAGATCTTCTTTAATGCCCTCTCACCATTCTGCGTGAAGTGTCCAGCAAACACGTAGCAGCCAAGCGTGTGAAGTCGTATGGCCAGACTGTACCCAAAACCGCTGTCACATCCAGTTATGAACACATACCGGTCAGAGTAATGGCCGAGTCGCGGTAGGTGCAAAATGAAATCCACTAACTTGTAGACAAAAAAGCACAGTAGAAAAGCCATTGAACACACTATCAGTCCCAGGTCCTACACAGCCACAAAAGAAGCAGACAATATAACAGCAGATAATCTAACTTAAAAATATACTAGCTAACTTCTAAGTGAAGTTCAGCTAAAACATACAGTAGTGATGACTCAATATCAGTATCACAGAAACAAGACGTAAACATTGAGCAAGGCAGTATGCTTTACATAGGTTCTCAAAATGTGCCAGTGAACTTAAGTAACTAAAGACTGTCATAAATGTCATTAAATTACGACACTATTGTTGCTTTGCTTTGGTTAGAACTTTAGTAGTTTTCTCCGATTATTGTGCTTATGGTGGTAATGGGGTAACTAAAACTAATGATAACGAATTAACGAACGTAAACATTAGGCCTAACAATTGCATCATGAAACTAGTCTCGTAGTGTTGTTTTGTAATTTCTGTCAACAATTAATAATTCTATGTACAGAAATTACCAACATTACAAATATTGAAAAAATACAAATGTTTGGTGTGAAAAATCGTAATATATAAAATATATCATGACATAAAAATATTGCAATATATCAAAAAATTCAATATTTTTTCGATGATATGATATGATACAATATATCAATAGCAAAAACAATATATCGATACGATAATTCTAGTGGTAGATCAGCGATCTTGCTCTTAGCACTAAAAAATTGCTAAAGGTAGATCTGATGGACACATTAATGGGTAGATGGTAATATGTGTATTCCTGGTAAATGTAGAAGGTTTATAAACTGTGCCAGGACAATATAAATTAGGCTTATTCAGTATTATATCAAAGTCTATCTTAAGCCCAAGCTGAAATATAGCGTTTTTGAATAAATTTTATTTAATGTGTGGTAAGTGATAACAAAGTGACTGATACTTTAGTTCCGACTACAGTCTCGGTCATGCATATTGTCGACATATTGAGTCACTACTAACGTACAGTGTGCACTAGCATATAAGTTATACACCAACAACAGACTGTAAACAAGCAAAATAAATCCCACAACAGCTAAACTAAACTTTACTCATCTTCCATGCAATCATCTTCCAAATCTTTTTGGAAATATTGTACTGACTTCAATAACATTCCTCACACAGCATCATTATTAAATAGTTGACACAATAAAGATTCGTAAGTCTTCCGACATCCTTCAAATTAATTTCACTGACCTCCATCGTCATCTAATGCTAATGACGGCGATCAGAAAACCAACGAAGTTCGGTTATCACTGAATTGTAAAAAATATCACGTTGTTTACATTAGAAAATGAGCAAAGCTAGTTTTAAAAAAAGAAAAAAATTTGAAACTGAAAATAAGTAAAGTGTGCAACACATAAATTGTCGTGTTGGTTATCGGGGCGATACCTTTGTTTATGTTTACGGTGTTGTTCTAGTTTGGTTTGTTCTGAACGTAAATATGTGGTCAAAGTAGATTTCTTGTAGTGCATTTAAGCTAGATTTTTGTCGACGATGAAGTATCGTCATTGTCGTTCAAGACTGTTGAGTTGTCTGCTGCGATTTAGCTTGTGCGAGCTGTTGATCGTCTGCCAGCAGTTGGGTGTTTCGCTCGCTGGTGCGGTTGAAGGCTGTCAGTCCGATAGACCAGCTGTAATCGACGTGCTTCCGTCGCCGAAGATTTCGCTCCGAGATGACAAGTCCGTGTTCGACGTGACGTCTGCAAACGTTCTACAATTTCATGGCCACTTCGCAAAACGGAGTCCCGTTCGCAACGTGGAAGGACTCCTCTGCACTGTAAGATTCATGTAACTTTCGTACCCGAGAACTTTTGGGAACGAAAGTCCTCGGGAACTTTCGTCTCTTGGAACTTTCGTTCCCTGGCACTGATAATTACTATGGCTGGTAACGATTAAATTTTTTTAATAGTTAACTTTTTGAAATTTAACGATTAATTAATCGTTAATTTTAATTAAAATTCAGTCATTGAAAATGCGTTGTTTAAACCATAATATCAATAAAAAAGTCACTGTAGAGTTATATGCACTGAAAGTGTTAACGAATTAAGAACCTTTTAGGTTTTTAATGTTAATGACACCAGTCCCGGAGACAAACAAGCATGTTCACAGTTGATGGATCCAGCGACGAACATCTCTTGTTGACGATGTATCTGGCAGAACCGTTAATCGTTAAAAATAAAATTAATCGTTAATTTTCTTTGTTAGTTAACGATTAAATTAATCGTTAAAATCCGCAGCTCTAATAATTACTGAACCCCTTATCTTTACATATTGCTTATAGTTCAGCGAAAAAAGCTCCAATTTTGTGTCACTTGCTTGACGTATATAGCTAGAGTTTCAATAGGATATAATAATAATAAAGCCCAGCTGTTGCTAGAGAAGATGCACTACAGCTTACATACAGTTTCTGTTGCAGTACTGACCTTCAAGGTCATTCAAGTTCAATGATTTTTATCTCATCTGAAAGGGCGAGATATGGCTAGTTTTCTGTTGAAAAAACATTTTCCTACCCCTGTCTATTCAACCACAAATTTGAAAATGTTTTGCTTACACTCCATCCCTGAAATTTTGTATGCAGAGAGCATTGACACAGAACTAATTATCTGTGCAAAAAGTTTTCCCGTATAACCCAATGCTTATCCACAATACATCCATTATGGACAGACGGATGGACGGACGGATGAGACACAGATGACAATGGTACCATCGACGCCTACAGCATAGCTGTAATTTTTTAAAAACGTGTCAAAAATTGTGTACAGTATAGGCCTAATAATAAATGTTTGGGAACGAAAGTTTTGTGCTAATTTTGATGTTGAGAACGAAAGTTCCAGGGGACGAAAGGGGGATGAAAGTTCCTGGGGACGAATGTTCCAGGGAACGAATGTTCCAGGGAACAAAAGTTCAAACTATGGAACTTTCATTCCCGGGAACGAAAGTTCTCTGGTACGAAAAGTTCCAGTTACCCACTGTAATACTAATGAAGTTTTTTTCTATCATTGTTTAACATATGTATTGTATGAAGCTTTTTTAATGATGTGATTTTAGTAGAAAATTTTGTTGTTGTTGTTGTTGTTTTTGGAATAGAATTGTATTATCATTGAAGCATTTTTAATGATTTGTCATGTGATCAGATTTTAAAGCTCTGTTTATTTGCCGTCATTTGTTATATTGTGCAGTGTTGGTGCTAGCAATTTTGAGGTTGTGCTGGCCATCCTTAGATGTGTAGATACTGGACAGAAAATAGGGAATGTCATGCAAGTCATCTGTAACTAGTGTATTGTCATTTTTGTGCATCTATATTTCAGTTGTTGTTGATATTCAGGCAGAATCCAGATGTTCGGGAAGTGAGGATATTCTGTCTAATTTACGGAAGAATCGATGGGTTTACGTGTTGCGCAGTATCCATCACTCAGCATCGTCTCTGAATGAAACTCTGTCACAGGCTGCTGAGGCTGGTTGTTCCTCATTGCTGGAACGTGTGAGCTTCCACTGCTGTGCTCTTCTTATTAACTGGTTTTCATCCACAGTTTGATGCATAAAAGTGCTGTCAGACAGTTCTGTAAATGATTTCCCTTGAACATTGCAGTGAAGGGTTAAATACTCTTACCATAACGCTATGTTCAGCGTGAACACACTTTACTGCAGTGGTCGATGCTAATCACTTACAAAACTATTTTATTGCTCGATCTGCATAAAGCATGTATGTTCCACTTTGTTGTGCATTATTTGACTAGGCTGATCAGTCACCAGCAAGCTGGAAAAGTGGGAAAGTCTGGATCTACAGTGTAACTGTAAGACAGTGAGGAAGTATAGTAAAAAATGGAGAGAAGCCAGTGGTTTCGGAAGATAGTGAGAGTTTAAAAGCAGAATGAAAAATCAGTCTTAACTAACTATAGTACTAAGTTAACTTTGTTCTTTTATTCATGCTTTGTGTAGAGAGAATATTTGTGTAGGGGGTTTTAGCTCATTTCAATATTGAAGCCAGGAATGTTTGTTTATGCCATAGTTAAAGTTGATTGCACTGATCTTATGTCGGCATCTGTCATTTAATTTGCAGTATCCACAGTGAAAATTTTGCAATGATTTTCGTGCTATTGATGTTGCTGGCTGCTCAGTTTTATTGTCTGACAACATAAAGATTCTCGGTGTCACTCTGGACTGTCACCTTTCTTTGGATAAACACATTAGCTCCATCTGCAAATCTGCTTATTATCACATCCGGTCACTCCGCCATATTCGTTCGGCCATCACTGATGATATGGCCAAATCAGTCGCTTCTTCCCTGGTCTGCTCTCATTTAGACTATCCTAATTCTCTTCTTTTCGGCACCACTCAGAAAAATATCAACCGTCTTCAGCGCGTCCAAAATACACTTGCCAGAGTTGCTGCCAGTCACGCTCTCTCGTGGTACGCGCTCATCTGATATTCTCCAGGATCTGCATTGGCTCCCAATTGATTAACGCATTGAATTCAAACTTGCCACATTGATGTACAACATTCTCAACTCCTCTCAACCTGCTTATCTACGTTCTCTGCTCAATTATCACACTCCCACATGTTCTCTACGTTCTGCCAACACCAATCTTTTGTCAGTTCCACATGTCCGCACAACCTTTGCCTCCCGCGGATTTAGCATTGCAGCCCCCACAGTTTGGAACTCACTACCCTCTAGCATCCTCTGCAGACACTTTCCGTGGCCTCCTTGAAACTCACTGCTTCCAGCAGGCCTACTGCTTTCCCTAGCGACTCAGCCATGTGCCTCAGATTCGGCCACTGGCTGACATTGTGCACTTTAAATATGCACATACTTACTTACTTACTTATATTTGACACCACCGTGTTGTAGAAACCTGATGTGTGTATAGGTGAAAAGAGCTATTCTTTTTGGTGCATCAGCCATCATCATACTTGCTCTTAACCCCAAAGTACTCCAGGAGGTAAACTCTGATTCTTGTATCAGTAGTGCTAGCAAAATGTAGACAATGGATGAAAGTGCAGATATTTTGGTTACTTACTTACTGTAATTTGTCGCTAGAGATTGTGGATGGGTCAGTCTTTTTTTTGGTCTTCTATTGTACAGCAAGTTTATGACAAACTTCTCTGCCAGCTGCTTCTGTCTTCTGCACCTCTCGTCGGAGTCACATAGTCTTTACATGTGATGTCAATGAGCCAGTTGTGGGTTTCAGGGTGTCATCCTGGAAATCTTTGAAAATATGGTGGGAAATCTCTGGAGTTTTTATGTGCGATCGCAATTCTGTCCATCGGTCCGTCCGTCCATCTGTCTGTCACACAGGTGGATCAGTCAAAAACGGTGCAAGATAGGATCGCCAAATCTTTACCATCGGCTGCCTGGAAGACTCTAGTTTTAGGAACCGTAAAGATTCTCCATAAATTCGAAGGGGGTAACCCCGAACGAGGGCTAAATGCGAGGGGTGGGAAATATTTGCAATTTTTAGCCAATAAGTCGCTGTATCTCAATAACGGTGCGACATAGGGCCTAGGTTACTATTAATCACTAATAGGAAGTCATACACTGGCTTTCGATTGCCACCGAATTTAATGATCTTGGATGACCTTGAATGCTAAAATGGGGGTTTTTGTGGATTTTTTGGCAATTTCAGCCTGCGGGACACATTTCAAGAGCGAATTGCGCTGAGACAGATTGAGATAGACATGGAAAAGCTGTGAATGAAATTTTCAGCATTGAACGTAGATTTTGACGGTCCGAGTCTCGATTTTTTAGGTTCAAGGAAACCTGCACATGAGGGCATCAAAGAGCGGTACCCCCTGTAAAAATCATTATTTTGCTGTTGTTGGCCAGTCTTTTGTGAAAACGGTTGCAGATAGGCATGGGCATGCTGCCTATCACAGCAAGCACTAGTGACGAGCTTTTCAGATGTATCAACATCGATGACTTTGAAAGATTCTGAGTTTCCAAAATAAGGGGTTTCTATTGATTCTTGCGATCTTCGGCTGCAGCATACACTCCAAGAATGAACTGTGACAAAATGGCTGGAGTTAGGCTGACACTTTGCGAACAGGAGCTGCTATAGGCTTTCGCGCATCTTGTGATCATTGGCTCGAATTTCTTGTGTGCGTTTTGGTGGTGAAGTACGCAAAATGTTCATCTTAATGTTCAAGTTTTATTTCGAGGGTTTTATTGGCGATATCAGGTCATGAAAAGTGGCACTTTGAATCTATGACGTTCCGTGCAGCTTTAAAAAGTGGCACAGAATTTACTCTCTGTGCCATATAGGTTTCATGGTCATTGATGATTGTGCAATGAACAGTGCACACAAGTCTGTTTTATGCAGGGTTGGGACAGCCAATCAGATACCCGTGTAAACGCGGCAGGTTTTTTTTAGTAAACTCACAAACTGCTCTAACCATTTTAAAAACCCACCTCAAATTTAATCCAATTGTAGTTTCTTTTTTCACTAATAATGAAATATTGTATTATGGCTAAGTTTTTGAAACATTTAAATCTATGAATTTACAAATATTGGTATATTCTGCCCTGGGGAGCAAAAAGAAACTCGTATCAGTCAACCAACAGACTTTTCAGCTAAGGTTGTAAACAATGCTCACTCGAGTAACCAAAAACCCATAGAAATTCCAAAACCCATCAAGTCAGGCTTTTTATGCGAAAATCAGTATAACCTAAAAAACAAAAAACCCAATAAAACCCCAAAAAACTTTCTGGGTTAGGCTTTTTTGAAAAAAAAACATGGGTTTTCTGCAAACCTGGTTTCATGTTGTTACTGTGCTGTGACTTGCAGCTTGATGTGGCTCAGTTGTTAGCGCTGAAGCCAATCGTCATCATCGATGATAAAGACAACATCACGGCCATGCTCAGTGTTCTACGCAGGTTTGCTGTTTTCATTCGACTGCAGTTTGCATGTTCCAATAAGCTTATCATGTCAATGTGATGAAAGGTGATAATCATTGTTGCAGCATGTATACTACTGTTGCTGTTGCTGTTATTACTCCTACTATTGCTTTGGACTTTTTTACCTTGGCAAATTTTCCAAATTATCTTTATGTTACAACATGTCTCTGGAGAATCTGAGATCTGCCAGTCGACTTTTCCTTACTGCTCCACCGTTTTGACGAAGCACTTTCGGCCATCGGGCCTTCACTATTGGGGGTCCGATGGCTTGGAACTCATTACCGGACAATCTCCGTGATTCATCACTCTACAGCAGTAGCTTTAGATGCAGCTTAAGAACTGTACTTTTTGCGAAATACTGGTGTATTTCGCACAACAGAGATGCTTTATGATATCACACTGTATAAATTCAGTAGTGATATCGGCATTGACATTGTTAGATCACTTTTTTAGACCATATGCTTTTCCTATCACCAAACTAACAATGCCAGTCAAAGCATCTGTGGTATATAGCGAAAGAGGTGGATTGGTTAATGTATTGTGCCCATTAAACATAAAACAGATGTAATTATAACTCATCTAATTGTGTATGTCATCATCATCATCATCATCATCGTATTCGTTTAATCAACAATAGTTGACAGACTGCAACTAGAGTTACAATACAATCGATCAATAATAGTTACTGCAGATAGAAGAAAAATTAAAACTGTTGTAGAAACAAACGCATAGGATGAAATTTAAAAAATGAAACTGCACAATTTTAATGTAACTCTGAGGCAGTATATGTAATGTCAATAAGTGTCCTTATGCAACATTCTAGATATAAAATTTCAGTCATCGTATATAATTTTTCGTGCTTAATAATTGTGTCTCACTTTGACACTGAATAAAAATGTGTTATTTAGCAGAAGAGGTAGATTAATAATTTGGTGCGTGATGTTTGTGGCAACAGCAAATTGAAGCTGAGAGCAAGGTTGACATTCAGCTCATCTCCATCATATTACAATGTTCAGGTAGCTTGATGAAATGCTGTTGTCTGTAGTTGTCATGCTGTTTGACAGTGTATTAAAAGGTACAGCTTTTAATAGGAAACCCATCACAGCACTACAGAGCGTCACCTGCCATATGGGATTACATATAGTATCAGATGCCATCTGAACATGCTCCATTTTGGTCTCTTCCAGACAGGCCGGTACTCGACTTACCCACCCTAGAGGAATGGAAGGCTGAGTTGCCTTGGTGTTGGTTATATACCTAGATTGTTTACATGTCCTTCGACAGTCACCTATCCAAATAGTAACCACTTGATCTAGCCCAACCAGGAGTCAGATTTGCGACCTCTTAATCATAAATCGAACACCCTACTGTTGCGTTGATGATGGTGATTTGATTATATAGCTGTAGAGTTTGGTTTAAAATTGGGCATCATTTATCACAAACTTATTTCGTTAATACCGATTTGTTGTTTCAATTGTTTTTAATGTTTAACTACACAAATGATGGTCATATGTCGAAACCTTTGGTTGTCAGTCGTTATAAGGCACCCACATACTAGCACACTCTCAGATAGGCGTTTTGTAGATCTCTTGAGTAATTTATCTTGTCTTTTGTTCCGCTCTTCTTCATGTCTTACTTGATGCTGTTTATTGGATGTCTCAGTTTAGTAGCATGTTTATGTATGTTTTTGTGTCTTGTCTAGGTGTCTGGTATGTGCATGCCTGTCTGTGTCTATCTGTTTGTGTAGACTGTAATGACGTGGTCAGTATGTTGGAGGTCTCGGCCGGGTGGTGACGTCGTGTGTATGGCAGACACTGCGGAGACTGGACGACTAAGCAAGGTCGATTATGTTAATTGCTTATCCATTGAATGTCACGTTTATTTAACACAACAGTTGTTGTCTACATTTAGCAGAAGCACGAGACTTCTTATTATTGATAACCATCAGGAATATTTCGCTGCTCAAGGTTATCTCACAATGACCTCTTAACCAACCCTCTGACATTAACATTCTGTGCAGCTGATCCAAAGCTATGATATAATTCACTTAAGTTGTTTGTCAAATCTAGCTGTTTTTATGATGTTTTCAAATTTATCTGAAATCTCCATTGTTTTATCAAGCTTTTAGTTAGCCACCTGAGTAATATTCAGTGCCTAAACATTACTGCATGAGTGCATGTGTGAATGTTGTTGATAATACTTTCTGCCTGCATATGCTGTTTGTCAAGCATTGTGTCAGCCAGCATCAACTGATTGCGTATGCTTGACTGATCTTGCGATGTTTATATGCGAAATGTGGAATGGTCTTCGTAGGCCTGAATATGACGACTAATCATAAGCACTGGAAATAATTGGTCAGCATTAGAAGTGCAGTATTGGAGGACCTAGTCAGTCACTTTAAAGAAAGTTGCACTCATGGCTGTTAATGTTATTGTGGAGGAGGTCTGTGTACCGTAAAACTGCTAATACAAGCCGGGTCTCATATAGTAGCCGGGTCTCTAATACAAGCCGGGGGTCTGAGTCTGGTGTTTTAATAGAAGCCGGGTCTCAAATAAAAGCCGGGTGCCTAACATAAGAAGCTGGGTCTCCAATATAAGCTGGATATTCAAGTACTAGTATTAGTTGTTGTTGTAAGTGTACTTGCAGTTGTGCTCGTAGTAATTAGTTGTACGTGCAGTAGTAGTATACATTTACTCTAAATTGTATTGTAATAATAGTGTTGCACACACTAACCAGAGAAAAAGTGTATTACCCTGGTTTGCCAGGTTGACAATGTTTTAATAGAAGCTGGGTCTCAAATAAAAGCCGGGTCTCCAATACAAGCCGGGGGTCTAAGTCAAATGTTCTAATAGAGGCCAGGGGCTCCTAGCAGTTTTACGGAATGCTGAACACTGCAGAAGTAGCATATACATGTATGTTTGCATTATGATTGCGACATAGCAGGCAAACCAGAGTCTGTTCTGGAGCTACTATTACTCAGCACTGGCAGTTATCATTCTGCTGCTGCTCATTAAGTCCACTCCGCGCCAGCTGGAGGACAACTTTGACTCATTTCAGGTGAATAACATTGTACAGAGTCTGCGTGATGTTGTTTTAGTCATTACTGAATTTTATCCATGCACCTGGTTGCCAACTCTTTTTGTCATAAACCCCAGATGTAATGATGAAAAATGCCAAATTTTAAAATCAGTGTTAAATTGTGTGCTATTGGATGATGGGAAGGACATTTTGCATGTAAAAGTACTGGTTACGCAACTGAACAATTTCTGTGCGAGTGTGCGTGTTCTTGATTCTACATCTTCTTGGGTCAAAGTGTTCTGTTTTTCTTTCTTGATACCACTCCTGTAATATTTACTTGGACATTTCTTTCCAAGCATGCTTTGAGGAACCAACACTTCTAAGTTTGCTGAGTGCAGTCCACACAGTGAGTTTATGGTATCTCAGCATGTAGTATAGTAATGTAATATACAGGGTGCGGCAGAAAAAAGTGGACCCCTAAATTTTTTCGCCGTTTTCTCAGCAACCGTTTGGGATTTTAATATGAAATTTTACAGCTTTATTTATTGAAACCTTCTACATCTAACTGCCAAGT
>Ga0209367_1000085_pt1 | contig 60124 bp, 37 predicted proteins | sample WorMetLIZISLAND2_FD_187412 | JGI IMG/M metagenome (GOLD analysis project Ga0209367, IMG submission 187412) | Marine gutless worms symbiont microbial communities from Max Planck institute for Marine Microbiology, Germany - Olavius geniculatus... ...
GCGTACAAACATACTATACAGCAAATTGTTATTTGGGTCAGAGGTAGTCACTTTATTTTGGTTTCGTTGGATTCCTTGGCCCTAAAAATGTAGATTTAGGTGTTGAGTTAAAATCTCTATCTTATTTAGAAGCAGACATATGGACAAATTTGCATTTTCCGGCAGCCATTTTGAAAAATCCAAGATGGCCGCCATGTGAATACCTGTGCAAATGGAAACATTGGTTTTCTGATTGCTTATGCCATCTAGTTTTCAAAAATGTATAGTTTTCCTAATCCCCAAACAAATCCGACAAAATTGGAAATTCAAACATAACAGACCTAACTATATTATAAATGTGCGAGTTTTCAGAAAGCGCTTTAAAATAAAGGCAAAGGTCTGGTATTTGCTATAGCACTTCTTACATGAGTCAGTACCAGAAGCGCTTTACGATCTCAGCAGTGGCAGCTGATTGACGTGAGCTAATGATACCGCAGCGCACTATGCGGTCATCCATTAACCGCGTTAGCGAACAGTTGGACACGAGGTCTGCAGCCAGCAGTCATACCACTACCCGAATCAGCCACACTAGGCCCTCGCCCCATACATGGTCCGTAAGCTACTACTCATTTTCCGTTCCACAAAGGGTAGGAGGCTGAGTTGACGTGAGCGCAAGTAGATTAGCTTGCTCAAGGTTGCTTGCAAATAGCTCGCGGTAAGAATCAAACTGTAACCTGAGAGTTACGATTCAAAACCAACCATGCACTAGACCGCATGCATCTACACAGGCAGGTAAACGTTAACAACTTTTGGCCAGACACGGTGAAAAAGTTTTTTATAATAATTGTTATTATTTATTATTATTTTTTAACCTTAGACATTAATATACGTCAAAAGCCATTGTGTATACAGCGCGATTTATACCGATGGATATGTGACCTGCATGCAATCGAATGGACAGCGAATCGAGCAGCGAGCGGGTCATCACGGGACAGTAACAAAAAATTTCAGCTAATGCTCACGAGACGCGCGAAAGCCTATAGCAGTTCCGGTTCAGTAGTTTAGCTGGAAATTGGGGTGTTCACGCTAAGTTAATATACAAATACCAAATTTTTTATCTGGATTGCATAACGATAGTTCCGTGGCGCCACCTTGTGAATGATATAAACTTGTGTCACGGCCCAAAATCGCCAAAAAATCCATAAAACCCCATATTTTGGCGTTCAAGGTCATTCAAGGTCATTGACTTCGGCGCCTATCGAGCCAGTACGACTTCCTATTAGTGATTGAGCCACTTCAGCTGAATTCACAATGCACTGACCACTGTCCACTGCATGGCGTCAGTCAACTGATATGCAAACAGCCCGCCATGCGATAAAAAACTCTCTCCTTTGTAATATATCTTAGTGCATGTTGAATTCTTATACACAATTTCCGCCGTATTTTTGCGGCGCTAACGGTGTTGAGTAATGAGCCTCGACATAAAGTAAGTGTGCGGCCACTAAATTTGCGTATAAATACAAGTGTATGAGCTTAATTTATTTGGAAGGGTAACTCTCGTAATGTCTTAAGATTTTAGGCTACTGCTGAAAGTTATGACTGCTGATGCAAGTCACAGTTCCAGCGATTCTCCGTAAATTCCACTGCTGCCAGTTGCTGGTCTTTAACACCTGGAAAGACAACAAAAAATTTTTTTTTTAGCGAAATCGCTACCTTAGAAAAGTTTCAACTAATTCACACTGCATTGCAAAATGCAACGTAATCTATTTTCGTACGATATCTTTATTGTTCTACAATTTCGTGTCCAGCATTTTCAGTCAATAACCCGTCACATGATCGCATTCAACTCACCTGTATCGAGTGGCAGGTAACGCGGTGTGATCCCACACGGCAGGTGACGCTTCGTAGCTCTGTGATAGACTTTCCACAAAGAGCTATATACGACTTTTAACCTTTGTTTCACTTACCGCAAGAGTCACGGACGACAAGGTCATGACCTTCCTTGAGCAGCACGTCGATGACGTAGACCGTCGGCTCATCGTTGAAGCTGCCGAGGCTCTCCGGCGTACTCCGCACACTGTCCACAGACCCCACCGAGTCCTGTAAATACATAACAACAGGTGCCCGTTAAATATACGTCGGGTTGACTGAACAGCAAAAATGTCGGACATGAATTTGACGGACATGAAATTGAAGGACAAGATATATACTGCATCGTTTGAAAATAGATTACATTACAATGCAGTGTGCAACTCTTTTTGAAACAACGGCAGAACACAAGTAAGAACAGCAAAGCGAGCTGTATAATTTGCATTAAAATATAACGAAAACATCCACTTAAAATTAGCTACAGGCGAGCAATGATAAATCGAAGTCTACTTAATCTTGGCCTATTCAGCCAGTTGAAACATGTTTTGCATTTTTATGTCCGTCAATTTCATGCCCGGACATTTTGATGGTCCGTCATTTTCAGCGCCCCCTATACGTGGTTTGGTGGTGTAACCGTTAAAACGTTGGACTTGCATCAGCAATTACTACTTGAATTGATCACTGTCAGCGGACAAGTAAAACATACGGGTATATAACCAACACCCAGGTCAACTCAGCCTTCCGTCCTTTCGGGGTAGGTAAATCGAGTACAGGCCTGTCTGGCTGTAATTGAGGCGGAGCGCGTTCACCTCTGACGGGTGGCAGGTATAACACTGTGTGATCACATATGGCAAGTGACGCTTCGTAGCACTGAGATAAGCTTCCCGCGAAAACCTCTACCCTTTAAACGCAACAGTATATGCGAAATATTCCTAGACAAGTGAAGTAAGACATTACAACGATACGACGGGTGGACGAACTCTAATCGTGGCCGGAGAAAGAATCGGAAAATTGTGGAAATTTTTTTCTTGTCAGAAAAATGCTGGCCCCAAAATGCCAAATTTGGGACTAAAAACCCGTTTAGAACAAAGCCTTCGGAGCACAATCGAAATGTTTTGAGCACACGTAATCTTTTGTTGTCGAAAATTTGCAGCTGTTTGTCAAAATTTCGGTGGGAATTTGTTGGGTCTCACAGAAAATAGCAACTTCGTGCTCGCCTACGTTTTAAAACCCACGCCAGTGATGTCAACGCATAGCCGATGATGTGTTCGGTGACTGGAAGACCAACCAGTCGGTCACATGCCAATTTAATGACGTCATTAGTGACCGCAGCGTTAACGAACGCCATGTCAGACGATTAGCCAGCTTGCTATGATGCCAGCTGAAACTCGCCGAAAAATTCTACCACAACATTGTCCATATACTGTATAAGAACACTCGCCGTAAGTTTACTATGCACGCAACACGTGGTAGACAACAAGGCCCAATAAAGAGCACTTACTGCTGCTCATCTAAGCTGAGTAAGGAAAATAAGACACTATAGGTAGCGGTTTAGCTTGATTGCACTTAGTCCTACGTAAGTTCTATGCATTAAAAATTTATTTAGTTACTTATTTACATCATTGGAAGAAACTACAGTCGGCAGTAGCAATAACGTAACGTTCAAACCGCTGCCTCTTTACTCGGACACAAGACTCTGAACCAGCATTGCTGGAGTTATTTGAATATGTCACAGGGGGTCCGGTTTTCAAGACACAGTGCGTGTCTTTTGTTGTTTACTAATATTTGCCGCCAATAGACAAGAGCACAGACAAAACAGACATAAAGACAGATATTATGGACAGCGCAGCGCGAGAATTAGCCGATCCTATGATACTTCAACGCGACCATCGGTTAAGCCATCGACTAAACGCCGGCAGCAAAAGAAACAAAAGCGAAGTTTCGTGGTTGCAATATTGTCTGTAGCTACAGTGTACATTGCAGACAGATCGATTCAGGCAGCGACGTGGTGGAATAGAACTCTAAAGCTGAGGCTGATGGTTTCTCACTTACAAAAAAAGTCGCACATTGTGCGATAAGAAGCGATAAAATAAAATAAATCAACTTGCGACTGCGTTATTGATTTTATGTTTGTAACTTTGTCTGGTATGAATTAAATGATTGAATGATTGATTGATTGATTGATTCCCGTCAGGCATAAAGCATTTCCGAGCTTCCGGTTGCCGTCAGACCCTAAAATCTGCGTCCCTGAAATTTTTATTAAACTGTCAAAAATGTTTTGTTTCTAGTTTTTCAGTTTGTTGTCAAAATTTTACTAAAAACTGTTTGCATCTATTTTGCTATGCTGCAGTATAGGCCTATCTTTACCGTAGTTCTTGTGAGTACTATTCAGTACGTGTGTCAACTTGTTTTTAAAGTTGTTGTGTATTATTACATGACATAAATGTTATAAAATAAAAATAAAAAAAATTCTATTCCTCGTCCCCATTGTAAGTTGTTATATTTTATTTTACTTGAGCTCATATCATTGCACTACACTGTATGCCTATGTGCGTTTTGTATGTGCTTTATTTAACACGATGTTTCGCTGTTTTGTGGTTTCAGACGCTGCGCCATCTAGACACGCAATATCGCAGTATTTGATACACGTGTTGTTTTCCAGCTTCCGTTGCTTCGTCTGTCAGTTTTGTTTAGAAAGTTCACATTTCACTTGCAGCGTGTTGTCGGTCTGCATTTTAGTTTCGCTGCATGCGCTTCAGCGACACCTCAAAACTTACTTTTTACAATAAACAGCTTTACTTGGCACCATAGTTTTTTTTTAGTTTTTAGCTGTTTCTGCGTATTTCGAATTTTCGTCCGCAATAAAAGTAAATAAGTAAGTAAGTAGGCCTAAGTAAGTAAAACATAAATTTATATAGTGCTTAACGTTAAAATTAACCTCTAATGCGCTAGACCGCGTGGTCTTAAAGGATTCTCTGCTTGTTGCTGCGATTCCTGTCGACAGCCAAGAACAGAGCGTGGCAATCTTCGGCAAAGAATTCAACAAGTACTCTGTCTAGTGATGTACACTGTATGCTGACGACACGACGATGCACTTACGTGGACGACGCGTCCATGTCTAATCACTCCTCTCTCACTTCAGGCTACATGGCTTAAGACTCGCCGACTCAGCTCAGAGGCCGCTACTGAGTGCAGAGATGACTTTTTGTACGCACTAACCCCGACGCCTACTTAGGTGTAAAAAAAAATTCTGAGCTTAAGATTTCAGCCGGCAAAAAATAAAGACAGAGGGGAAGCGAAAAAATTATTTTAATGATTTATTTTTTATATCGTGACATGCCACATGTTACACAACAGCTCACAGAAAAACTGACACAGTGAATAGATCAAAAAAACATCACCATTCAGCAACTCTTTTCAGCAACTAAGTATTAAACGGCGGTTTGCTTTCAGTGTCTAACTTGACCAACTAGGCATAGTTCTGACACCGGCAACCCAACCTAAGTCAGTTTTTTACCAGGGCCCCAGGTTAGCGCTTCATATCAACTGTGGCCGTGAAAGAATTGTTTAAAATCCACCAACCAAGCCGCACGATACACGAGTATCAATAATGGCTTGGTTTTTGCTTGCGTGTTTCGTTGTACAAAGCTACAAACAAACAGGCCAAGATTGTGTTTATTGCATGCGTTTGTATATCAGTTGTCTGTATTAAAAACAACTGAAAACATGTTTTGCTATGTCTAACAAACGGCATCGAACAAAAAAACTAATAAAAAGAGAAAAAAAACGTGCGTTAAAAACCCAGAAGTAGAATAGTAATTTGTGAAGGCAGTCCGCAGATCTGATGTCAGCGACAGACCACTGACAATGACTTAATAATAGCATTGACAGATATCAGCCGTTGTCAGTGGGCGAATAATCAATAGCCTGTGCCTGCTTTCGCTTTCGTTCAAACGAACTTTGCGGTACTACATAACCGATAACTGGTTCTTTTGTTCATGGAGATTTGTAAAAGAGATACACTTGTAACAGAACTTGCAGAAGTAATCAGACCTCCCGTTACTAACGTACGGGCAACCTAGAAAATAGACTACCGCAAATAATTAATACCCCGTTTACACGAGAAGGCATATATGAAGCACACATAAAGCACACGTAGGCCTAGTCGTATTCAATATGTACACAGTCATCAAGCCAGCTCTAAGAGTGTACGACATGTGCTCTAAGTTTACTTCAAGTCTGCTCAAAAGTTGCTCTCCGTGTGCTTCATATATGCTTCATGTATGCTTCATCGTGTAAACAAGGTATAACAGAAAAAGTTAACTTTAGAACTTGCGGAGCTGCTACTGGCACGGAACCCAGATAGCATTATTATTTAGCTACTTTTGCTGCTTCGAGTAAACCTATACATTAGGCTATAAACACAGTGCTATAGACCCAGTGCCCACTTAATGTTATGTACTTATTATATAATTGTACAAGAAATACAGTTAAAATACACACTAAAACGACATCATTGTCTACGGAGTCGTGGTTCTGACTTTTTTAAACTTTTAATTTTATCTGTACTTTCTGCACAGTTTGGTGATAAACATAAGTCGGCCCTTGGTCAAGCTCTTTGTGTTGAGGACATGAACATTACGGTCGTCAGTCACAAACTGGCTTCAGGATTCCCGTTTATCGCACAACGACATCCAATCATCTACATGTAGGCTCTTAATACTGCTGCTGCTGCTGTAGCGCTGTAAAAGGATACCTACATGTGCGACAAAATCTCCCAAACGACAAAAACAGAGCTGGAGCTGGAGCTACGTACAGTGTCAATCAACTCGGGATTTGGCAGCAACAGTGGCATCTCGTGCGACGGCGCTGCCAAACCCGAGTTGACTGACAGCTGCACTGTACCTAGCCGCGCCTCAACCCTGTTTGTGTCGCACGCGAAATTCTGTCGCATGTGTAGGTACACCCTCTAAATGCGTCTCAGCACTGTGCCTGCGACGTAATCGAATGATGATGCAGCACGCGCGAATAATCCGTATTCATAGTCCATGCTCTGATCCACGGGATGAACGACTAGGCCTCTAGGCTAGCGCACTGCCTGGCAGTACAATCTGCTGCAGCAATTAATCACTTTCCACCCACAGAATATCACGAATGTGTATTCTATCTCCATCAGCAGCCGCCGACACGCTTCAATGCTTCATCGCCGTAGCCACTCGCGGTTGTTAGAACTATTTATCAATACGCACGACCACGATGTGTTTGTTTGATAGGCCTATACCCTCCTCTTATTCTCGACCGTTTTGCGCTCAGGTAAGCTTAACGACAGGGAAAACTGTTCACGAAAAACGTGTCGCCTGTCTGTCGTTCAGCAGTATCCGGTACTGACCGAAACAATAGCAATTGCAGTGCAGCTAAGAAGGTAACTGTGGGTATGAAGATAACAAAAGTCTATCATAAAAGCTTAAGTGTATGTGTAATGTGTGATGTGTAATGCGCGTTCTGAGTCTGACTGCCCGGAGATCGAGACCAACCCACGCCTTCAGCGCTCATGTTCAGTGTGAAGCTACATGTACCTGTCTCTCTCGCTGTTCAGTTCAATTCGAACACCAGTTAAAGGTAAAAGCAAAGGTGGCTATATGTCTTTATACGGGTTTCAATGCACCGTTTATAACGTGTGCAAAAAACCCGTGCAACATAAAAATAGCCTACAGAATCTAGTGTGCGTGCATTGCGTGATCCGCGATTATTGACTGTAATTAGCCTATAGGCAGAGCTAACGGCGAATAAACGGTGATGAAAAAATACATAAGATACGAACACACCGACTGCTTATAGTAGAAACGGTAATGGAAAATTTAAAGAAGCAATCCACCGTCATGCAGCAATGTAAAGAACACACTTTTGTTTTAAAGATTGTTCACAAAAAGAAAAGAGTAATACGTTCTTTCGTTAACCCTTTCCCACACGAATATTAGTAAGTTACTTACATCTTTTAGGCCTATATAATGTAGCCTACAAGCAAAGCTTATAGAGGCTTTGTGTCGATGAGCATAATAATATATTTTTCTGTCCCGTCGCGACTGATTACTCATTTACATATCCCGAAAGGTCAGGAAACTGAGTTGACAATCTGCCTCGAAAGCATCGTTTGTCAAATAAGTTTGCCAACGAGCGGAAATGGCTTCGAAGCCAGCATTTTAAAGGCCAAGGACAGTGATCTTTGAGGTCAAGTCAAGCCACGACTTTTTGTCTTGGAGCTGTCCTCCAGGTCGAGAACAGTCCTCGAGGACCTCATCCATGGTAATGAGCACGATCCATTGGATACGCGAGTGCAGAGCACCAAGTGCCGATTATTGCTATGCAACAGCGAGCGATTACGTCGCATGGGACTCGATATAGGCCTATGGAACTCTCGGTCATAAAACGGACACATTAACTGCGGTATAATCACACCATCACCATACAATATACATGCCAATACAATGTTCCAGAGGGCACGAAAAATTAATTAACTATCACTGTTATTGGGTGGCGGTTTATGGCTAACGCGTTGCATTCGATAAACGAAGTTACGCCGGGTCGACTGTTAGTACTTGAATGGGTGACTTTCGGCAGACGAGTAACCATCTCGATATGCAATCAGCCACCCAAGTCAAATCAGCCTGGCCATCTCTCCCTGGGTAGGCGCACTGAGTACCAGCGAAAGCTGAGGCGCAAGCAAGCATACCGCGTGATACACTATCAATCACTCAATCTGGAATTTTCAAAGTGGCCTAAATAATGTAGCCCCGAATCCGTGGTCTCGCAGTGTAAACTGACGTCTGGCTTAAAGCGAAGAAAAAAAGTTAGCGCCAGCCACCACTTAGGGCCTTGTGGCTCCTAAAGAACTTTACGTTTTAGGCCTGCGTTACTTAATAATGTTATTGCTACCATTCAGGACCTACATCAACAAAAAACAATCGTAACTAGCTGACAGAGGTTTAGGCCTGCTTCGGTGCTTCCATCAACCGTCTTACAGCACCAAGCTTCTCCCATGCTACAGTCGACAAATGGTCTACGACTTGTATACGATGCCAACTCGTAGAATGACCTATTAATGCTCTTCATGGAAAACCCATGTCAGAGCTACCAGTATATAACCAACGCCAATGTCAACTCAGCCTTCCATCTCTCCGGAGTACAAATCAAGCACTGACCTGCCTGGCTGGCGTTAAGGCGGGGCGCGTTCACCTGTGTCGGGTGGCAGGTAACGCTATATGTGTGACCCCATATCGCAGGTGACGCTCCGTTGCTTTGCGACGGGTTTCCCATACTACAAAACCTTTCAGCCGATAATCGAGTCTTACCGTGCGCACGTGGTAACGGCGTCGAATCGGTGAGACGGGCACTTCACTGTTGGGCATACGAGCTCCGATGCCGAACGCTATACGCCACGGCGAAAAAGATGCCGCTTTATTTTGCTTGTCTCCTCCTCCGGCCACCGCCGTCGCCGCCTTACCACGTGACGGCGCCGCCATCTTGTTACGTCACGTCACACTACTTGGCAACAACGCCATCGCTGCCGGACCGGATGATACCACGTATACAGACGGGCGCGCGGAAAATCGGTTTACATTTCTGCGACGACGGCGTGCGCGCACTGCATGCTGGTCTTGTGTGCGGAGTGCGGGTGATCTGGTCTATGGCGCGGGGGTGGTCCTGGCAGGGAGCCGTGCTGCTGCTGCTGCTGTGCGCATGCGTCAGCGTGACGTCATCGTACCAATCAATACATCAGTCACACGCGCGGGTATGCAGTCTATAAGAACTGTCTGCATGACTAGCGGGTCGAACAATACCGAACTAATATCCACTATAAGAACTCGACCGATTGTCAACCGCTCGCCAAGTTATCGACTTTATCTAGTCACAGAATCTCGACCATTAAAAGTTTCGCGATAGTAGCCTATATTGTTAGGATGATCTAAATGAAGATGACGAACCTAGCAATTTAATCCACAATTCAACTTCGTTTTGTTGTCGAAATATTTTTTTTGTAAAATTCTATGTTAAAAGCAGCAACTTGCTGAGAAGAGTCGTTTACTTTATTTTCACATCCGTTTACACAAAAATACGGAAATAGTCCGGAAATACGAAAAAATAGTAATTTGGTACAATATTTTTTTCGCCTCAGTGCACTAAATAATTAACCGAACCATCGCAATATGTGTGTTTAACAAATTGTGCTTGTTAAACTTCTAAATTAACTGCAGCTTTTTAGGCGGCATCGCTCAAACCGCCTATTGCTACTTACAGTTTCTAACGTGGCGTAGTCGGTCTGTCCGTGCTTCCGTCCTCAAAGTGTTTTGTGCAAAAACGGCCGAAAGAACCAAAATGCTACATGGTGCAAAGACTTGCAGGGACCCTGTCAGCAACATCTTAGCAGGGGTTGTTGAAATTGGTGCAATTGTTTTCTAGAGATAGTTATGAGCCCCCTCCCCTGTAAAACAAAATTTTTAAACCAATGATAAAACATTTTTACAAAGTTTTATTTTTTTGTCTGCACGATGGGCTGGCGTTCACTCAAAAATTAAACTAGAAAAATTAACCTGCTGCATCTGTTGATCCATGTCAGTTGTCTTAATGAAAATTGAGAGACGTGCTGCGTTAGTATATTTATATGTACACCGTGTCTTAGAAAAAAAACAGTCAGAATTGTTTTTCCCACAACTTTGTCAAATGCTCACTAAATTTGATAATTTTTGGCAAAAAGATGGTCACGACGATGAGTCATGCAATGTATACTCATTTTCCATTTTACCTAATTTATGTCAACGCACTACCGTGTGAAACATAAATGTTCCAAATTCTTGCATAGCCCTTAGTTACTTTCCAAGTAAACGCTGTAACGACTTGATTAAACACAAAATAAAACTCAGTGTAAATTATTCAGCAAAATGTTAAGTTTGTATAACAATTTGTTTGCAAATCATCAGAATTTATGTCCAGAGAGGGCCCCGCATACAAAGACAATGGCTTAGATGCAATGCCACTGGCTGATAGCGGATCAACAAACGACTAATCAAACAGCATTCACTTATCAATTAGACGTGTTTAAGCTTATTATTTTGTTGTCTGCTGTTTTATTTAATACCACAAAATCATTAAACCACGTGGCACTCTCTGTCGAATTGATGATGCAATCCGATACAAATAGCCACCGCGTAATGTAACAATCTGGAGCATCTGTGTTTTGCATGATAGTGCGTTGAGTAAACTTTGCATAATTCTGTCTTCTTGGCCATCTTTTTGCCAAAAATTATTAAAGTTGATAGAAATTTGACGAAGTTATGACAAAAACACTTTTGACTGTTTTTTGAGACACGGTGTAGAAAACGCAAACTCATTACTCAACATCGTATTGCCGTTGCTCACACACAGAAGATTTTTTCTAGAAAACTAGGAAACAGGAAAGAAGTGGAGAGAGGGAGAGGAAGAAAGGAAAGAGAAGACAGAGCATGAGAAAGGTGATTTGCTCGAAAGGTGAGACGGTAGGCCTAATTTGTCAATGTAGGCCCAAGCTTATACAAAAAGACCGCAGCTAGCGAAAAGACGACGAACATGACGGTAACAGAAGCTGATGTAAGACTCGACGATGAGTGACTGAAGTGGACAGTATTTCTATAGGCCTCTGTGCCGTTGCGTGCTGCCAAAGCAATTGGCGTCAACGACCACCCATCAGTCGTTATGACACTTTTCTTACGCCAACTGTACTGCAAGCCATCCCTGTATCCAGCACTGTCACTACAGCACATGCAAGCTCTTAAGACATCATTAGTGCAGGTCTCTTGAGTCTCTCTCGGCATTTTTTCTCCACCCACCTTATTGTGCTGTCGCATCTAGCTGCATGAAGCTATAAAGCTATGGGACTATCCACAACTTTTCTCCGGGACCATTTTCATGTTCTCTGCTTGCCTTATTCGCCGGAGTCTACTGATGCTTTTATCGCTTATACGAAGTCTTATTTTCTTCTTACCTACTTGTCATATTTTGACCTGCGCTTTAATTACAGTTAAATCTGAATGATGCCGTTTTTGTCTGCGAGCGCCTTTTCAGACTTTTAGCCAGTTAATCAAGCCAGCTCGTCGAGCGCTCGTTGAGCGCTCATCGAGCGCTCGTCGAACGCTCGAACGCTCGATGAACTAAAGCGTGTGACAAGTGCTAGACGAGCGTTCGGCGAGCTAGCTCGTCAAGCCAGCTGGATGAATGCTTCCAATATCAAACATGTTTGATAACTCAATCAGTCATCAAGCCAGCTCGACGATTGCTTGACGAGTGCTTGATGCGTGCTCGACGAGCAGCTTCATTGTGTAAATGGAGTAGTCTATCACAGTTACACGAAGAGTAGACTGCAGTGTATACAATCTACGCGCTATGCAGCAATCTATAACTGTATCTCACACACACAGCTGGCCAAGCTGTTCACTATTGTTCCTCGCGGACAACAATAAAATAATGTCGTCGGTCTGTAGTCGGTTGTCAGCGACGTGTGTGGTCTCGCGACGGCTTAATGATCGTGCACAGCAGCTAAATGTTCCGTTAATGACCATTAATACCATCACTGCTGATAGCGCGTCGTCGTCGTCGTAAGCAGTAATTTTACTTGCAGTTTTACGTTTTGTCTGACGGTCGTATAGAATATATATAGATAGATCCTGTAGTGCGGCGCAGTAGCGAAAGTAATAGGCTGGATAATTGGCATCTGCCAGTCAATCAGTCAATCAATTAAAACACATTTGTATCATAAGTGTAAAAAACCGTTCCAGGAAAAAATCATTAAAAACCTTAAAAACGTAAACGAACGTGGCAAAAATTTAATAAAAAACGTTTAAAAACGTTACATAAAAACGTTAGCCCTAATTTGTTTAAGTTTTTGCTTTATGCCTAATGCTGTATTTGCATAGGCCTATAGCTCAAAGCAAAAAGTGAGTAAACTTTATTCAATTTCAATTCAACCCTGTAGTCATAAAACCAAGTAGTCTGTCACCAGACTAACTATGTAAACTGCCACTACTTTTCGTTTCTCTGATTTCAAAAGTGCTTCTCAAAGTTATTGGTGAAACTCTAATAAAAGTTTAAAAATAAAAAAGTTGAGAAAATTTTTAAAAAGTTAAAAACGTAAAAAACAAGACAAAACTAAAAAGTAAAGAACGTTTTTACATCGACGTTTTGCGTAACGCCATAATCGAGAACGAATAAGAGGCACACAACATCTTAAAAGCCTTAGTATATACCAGACGTTTGCGGCCAGTTACCAAAACAACGTAGAGATAATCCGAAATACGCTTAACGGCTATTATTTTTGTGGCTACCATTACTTAAAATACACGTAAAGGCTTAACTGGTTTTCATTTCAGCTCATTATGGGCCGTTTTGGCGTTGATACGCTATACGTAAATCGATGTTTTTTGCTTACTTTTACCAACAATTTCATTTAAAAGCGCGCATCACCAACTGCTATACCCGGGTTACCCAGCTGCACTTCTGCTGCAGTTGTTGCTCCATGGAGACACTCAAGACGATTGGAGTCATCACCGCACATTATGTCATTGCTGTCTGTATGTCTGCGTATGTAATGCATGTCCGGGGAATCGTTTTTGGTGCTAAATCAGTCATTTCTATACGTTTCCACCGACACTGACCAAGTATTTTGACGCTAATTTGCCATGATTTTACACATTCCCTATAGGTAGCCACAACGCCAGAGATCAAAATCAACGAACTTAACTTTATGTGTGATGGACTGACAAACAGACAGATGGACAGACGGATGGACGGACGAAATTGCGATGGCAAATACGCGCTATAACATTACATCATTCTGTGACGCGTAAAAATCGATATACATGAGTACGGTGTGTAAAAAGATAAAAGAACATTTTAAAAATATTAAACTAAATGAAATAATCTCGCGTAATTTCGCCACTGTGGTCTTCTTATAATTCACTGCTGCGCCATTTTTATCTGTTGTCAAGATTGTCGTCTGTTCGTCTTTCCGTCCGTCACGGATGTACTGTGACTAAACGGTGCGAGATAGGGCCTAGTTTGCTATTGATCACTGATAAGAAGTCGCATATTGGCTTTCAAATTAAATGAAAATTATCGACCTTGGATGACCTTGAAGGTCACTGAAAACCAGTACGGTCGGCTATCCTCATGGCCTGACTATTATTTTACGACCTACTTAGTTCTCATTTCTCGCTATAGTGTATGACTATGAAGTGTTCTAAGTGTCCATGATCTCACTTTTCTCAAGCGTGACGACTGATAGCATTTCACGTTTGCATAGGCCCATATCATACGTGCGTCCAGGCAGAACACGCCGTCGGTCACGGCCATGATATAAGTAGGTTTTAGCACGGTCTATACTGTGTATTATGCCGCGTTACATTTGCATACACTGCAAACCGTGTTGAAACCGACACATAAAACATGCGAGTTAGCTAAAATCAACACAATTAGGCTAGCTATTAAAGGTAAAAGGTAAAGGTTGTCAATTTGTATAGCGCATCGTCGCGAACACGCCTCTAATGCGCTTTTCGTCACTGACCAGAGCCGCCGGCTGCACAGCTACCGCGTGCAGCCTGCAGACACAAGCTGGCGCAGCGTAAGTAAATAAGTAGTCTGCATTTGTAACGCGCCATATGTCAAAACAGAAGTTCGAATCGTAGGGCAAGCAGCCCATTCAGCTGTACTAAGGTCCCCACCTTCCGTAACCCATATAAATGGGTTACTACTCATTTAACCGACCCCGGAGAGATGACAAACTGAGTTGGCCTTGTTGGTTGACTGATAGCGGACGCTTTATCCACAAAGTGGTCAAACAGTCATCCATCAGTCTGGCGCAGGATAGAGAAAGTTCGCCGGCCGGGACCGACGTTCTAACCACTACGCCACACCACCAACTAGATCTGATTTTGACGCATACCGGTGTGGTTGATACTAGGTACCGTATTGGCTGCGGAGTGGGTAAGCGAGTACGCAGTATGAGCTTATACCAATCCAGACAGTGCGGTATCGTATTTAAACAACGCTCGGATCACATGGACGTTTGCTTCATCATGCACGACTGCAGCCGAAAGTTGCGAAAACAGTACTAGTGCGAGCTAAGTGCGATTTAAGAGAATTTTATAGACGGATCTTATAGGGTGTTTACACGATCGAGCAAACATCGAGCTGGCTCAAGCAAGCCTATTGGAACCCCCGCCCCCTGGCTCAAATGTATAGGCCTAGGCTTATGCTCTTGGCCCACAGCTGATCACGTGTTATATAGGCCTTCCAATTACAACCCGCCCGCCCTCCTAGTTAGCATGCTAATTACCATAGAACGTCGAGCTAGTTGCTCGATGTTTGCTCGATCGTGTAAACACCCTATTAATGGCGCAGCACGAACTGCGTTGACAGTCGACGTCACGCAATTATCCACGACTGTATATCGGTGGACCAATCCTCTCGATGCACTCAGACAAATGGCGGTCAGCACGCTCAGTGTGCAGTTGTCTACAGTCAAAATGTGTATTCCAAGTGTATCTTATTCTACAGCAGAACGCTGTCGCTGGCGCCGACTTTCTCTATGTGCATCCGTAAATCGATCGTCTGCATTCAGTTCCGTGCCGACGTACTTTTAATTAAATTATTTGGCTTCGTTTTAGTCGACCACCGACCGCAATACGACTTCTTTATTATCATATCAGATTCCTGCTTCTTAGCTGACAAAGTTTCTGTCTACTATGTATATAGCACAAACTTCATTAAAATAATTATGATAAGTAACTGCTGACCAAAATCATTTAATGTCAGGTGAAATCGCTTTCCTTTCTTTTCGCCGAGAAACAAAAGCGATTTACAAGGTCTTGGTTGGGGGATGGTTCAACCACAAATCTCCCATTCCCTGATGATCAGACCGCGATCAGCGACCGCCATTGGAAACAATGCGTCCTTAGACCTCAAAAGTATGCAGGCCAAATGGCACGCAAATTCGTTGAACGGCTTAACCAGGGTTCACGAATGTGACAGACGACAGACAGACAGACAGACCACGCTCCCGGAGAAATGGATAGCCAGCAGCGAAATCGCTTGCGCTAGAGCGATTTCGACTAATGCCGAACAAATTTCGCTTTAGAGTTTGGAAAAAAATTACACGATCACGCCACAGTTACAAAAGTAGTTCAAGAGCGTCAATTTGTTGTACAACAAGAACACATTATCAAACCGAAGTATAACTCAGTTCGAATCGCTGCCATAAGCGGCCTGGCCGACACGCGCCGTATTACAAATGAGCACCGTTGTCATCACGGTAGGCTGCCTAGTATATATGACTGACATTCTGTCCATGATTTAGGCCTAGACCTAGTCGACAGCAGCATAAACTGTTATGCATAATTTATAATTTTCGGAGGACATCGTGACAGAATGCAGCTGCCACCGTGGTGCAAAAAGCAATTTTCTCTGACACGCGTCCTGTCAACATATTACACTATAAAACATTGTCCTCTCATTCAAACACCGCAAAATTGGAGGAAGGGAATTTCGCATTTTTCTGGAGTAGACAGTTATTCGAACGAGGGTTGCAGACGACCGTACACCGAAATGCCAGCAGGCTCGTTGTGCAAACGTAAAGATCGCCAAACTGAACGGTCTATAGTGTTAGGCTATAATGTTGCACTATATGCGGCATCTGCGACGCCGGCTATTGTGACAAATGTTACGATATCGAGATCCGTCCGTTCGTCTGTCCGTCTGTCTGTTCGTGCACTGCGCTAAAGCCATTAGACAGTTGAGAAGCCATTTCACAAACACACGTGTGTGGCTCCAAAATGCAATAGACAGTTGCACCGGTCGCTGTCGTGCGAAAAAAAGATTTTGGGTCGAAACACTCGAACCTGAATGAAGATTATACAGCATTATACAACCCATCGACTACCGATGACTTTTACTATCACAAAATAATGTCGCTACGGTGGCACATCACTTAAACCCTTGTTATTAGGCCTATAATTATTCCTGTAATTATCGTCTGAGAAAGTCAAGCACATCGAATCCACGATACAAACTGTGGCATTTCTGCGCAACCTTTTTTACATTTGCATAATATTAAGATCAAAGAAAAAAGAGATTAGGGTGCAAATTATGGCTAAACCATCAGTCTTATGCTGCCACCTGGCAAATGTACAACCAGTTTTGCTCTTTGCCAAATTACTTTGGCCCTTGATATACCTAGACCACAGCAAACCGGCGCCTTTCAGTTCCATGTAGCTGGCGTTATGCAGTAACAGTAACCTATAATGTGTTATTTATGGTATAGACTGCATTATGCGCTACATGAGCGTACATTGACACATATGTGTCGCGATGTGCTGCTTTTACCACACGCATGCAACATTAGGTGCGCTGGGTTATTATGACGTAGATAGATTATGATTGAAAGGAAAGCCCAGAAGAACCGTATATAAGCCTACGGTGGGTTACGGTGGTGTCGCCATTACGTTGCATATCTTACTGGGTCGCTGATTTGTAACTAGCAAAGAAACCGCAGCAACGGCAATAATAATAATAACGTGCAGCAACAGATATAAATGTGATCAAAGGCGCATCACGTATGAGTTACAGCACTGCTTAAGAGGGCGAGTGAGTATGTATTACGAGCTCATACCACTTCAGACAGTGCTGTAACGTACTTAGGTAAACCGCGCTAATATCGCATCGACCACATCGTCGTCGTTTGCTTTGTGACGCACGACTTCAGCCGAAAGTCGTGAAAACAGTACCGATGCGAGCTGAGATTGGTTTAATTTAGAATCGTGATCTCTACAGGTACACACGTACGAGTGGTAGTAGTCGAAATGTGCTCAGGCAATTCATGAGACATCAATGTAGGCCTTATAGCATGACTGCGACATAGACTTGTGAGGTGCATGTGGATGACTTTGTACAAGTTCTGCAGTTGTGCGCGTTCCACTGTATACAGGGTGCGGCAAAAAAGTGGACCCCTAATTTTTTTGCCGTTTTCTTAGCAACCGTTTGGGATTTTAATATAAAATTTTTTCCTGCTTTATTTAATGAAACCTTCTACATTTAACTGCCAAGGAAAATGTGATTCTGTTAAAAACAACGAAGTTATAGACTTTTTAACATGACCGTCTACCGATTTTTTGGCATTCAAAAATGTTCATGCTAAAAAGGCTATTAAATTTTTAAAAACTGGTTACACGTTACTGCCGATGACGTCACAGTGACGTTTTGATAAAAAGCAATTTATATATTGTTTATAAATTATCATTAAATTATCCTCCCTTTAAAGCAATCGCCGGCTGCCCACCGGATTCATCTTCCAGCAGGACGGCGCGTCAGCACACACAGCACGCAACGCCGCGCAGCGCACAGAACTGGCTGCGGGCCAGCTGTCCAGTTATCATCACAAAAAAACCAATGGCCTCCAAATTCGTCGAATATAAACCCAATGGACTATCCCGTATGGGGTGCAATGTTAGAGGCTTACTGCAAGCTTAAAACAAAGCTGAAAACAGTCGCCAAACTCAAGAAAGCGCTGGAGGTTATCTGGGGCAACCTGCCACAGGGACCGATCGACAAGACTGTAAAAAATCTCTCAAATAGTGCGACTGGAGGCTGCTGTTGTTGCTTGGAGCTGGTGGTGAACACTTCGAACATTCGCAGAGACAATGGAATTCTGGCATCTGATCATTATTTAATTGTGTTGTTTCAACGATGTCATTAAATTGGTGTTGTAGCCGGAACATTTTTGAATGCTGAAAAATCGGTAGGCGGTCATGTTAAAAAGTCTGTAACTTCGTCATTTTTCAACAGAATCAAATTTTACTTGGCAGGCAAATGTAAAAGGTGTTATTAAATAAACCTGTAAAATTTCAAATTAAAATTCGAAATTGTTGCTGAGAAAACAGCGAAAAACGTTAGGGGTCCACTTTTTTGCCGCACCCTTGTATATAGCTTATTACAAGCACATTTACGCATACAGTAGGCCTAGGCCTATTAATTATTTGCGCACATCGTTCAGCGTTAGCCTATGTCAAGGCCCACAGTTTTCTGTGGGCCGCGGAATTTCTAGCTGAGATGTGGAATTTTGCATTTGCAGCGGAATTTTGATATTTCCGCGGAATTTCGCGGAATTTTGCAGAAGTTGAAAATTCACCGGTAGTTAGTACGATTTTTGACTTTATGATGTATTTTTGTCACGAAAAGAATCAAACTAAACTGCCAAAAGCTGTGGGCTCTATCGCAATATGGCCCAATCCTAAATAAACGCAACGCAACTTGACAAATCGCACTTTTAAAACGAAAGAAATATAAGTAATATTCTTCGTACGTTGTTAGCATAACTTAGCACAATGTCACTATGCCAGCCGCCCCTTCAGAAACTGAAGTTTTTGAACAGGACAGAGCTCAGTTTACTTACAAATGAAAGGCTGCGGTGAACCGCAGAATTTGGACGATTTTGCCTCGGTAAGCCGCGGAATTTTGCAAACTGCATGGCCCGCGTAATTTGGGCTCTAGTTGTGTCTGCAATATAATACAGCGACGCATTTATGTAGTGCTAAACAGCGAGCGCGAGACGGTACACTATAGGCCTACAATATAAGCCTATACAATAGTGTATTACCCTTAATTCGTTTTCGCTAACACGTCATCAATGAATGTCGCTCAGTTTCAAGCGGTCTCTTCACGCGTGAGCAGCAGGCCTCGCACTTTGTAAGTGCGGCAATATCACCCGTCCACATTAGGCCCTATAACCCTAGCGGCGTCGTGAGTTAACAAGAAATCTGAGCTAATGCTCATGAGACGCGCGAGAGCCTATAGCAGTTTCCGTTCGCAGATAATTTGGTCCATCTCCATCCATCTCGTCGCAATTCACTTTACTGCAGCCGAAAATCGCCAAAAATCATTAAAACCCTTATTTGTGTGGTTCAAGGTCATTCAAGGTTATTGATGTTGACATTCCTAAGAAACTCATTGACAGTGCTTGTTATGATAACCAGCATGTCTGTGCCGATCTGCAACAGTTTTAAGCGCGAAATACTAGCGCGTATTGGCTACGGTAATTCTGTCTGTCCGTCTGTCCGTCTGTCTGTCACGACCCGGTACCGATTCAAGCCCAGGTGAGATAAACACTTCAAGTTTCACCCTATGATAGCCTAGTGTATCCAGTATTTCGTGACAAAATTTGATGCCGCTGATCGAGTCAAGGCGGTCCCCACGAATGAGGAGGCGAAATAGAGGCACCCCCTTAAAAAGACGTTATTTTACCGCTATTGTCTCGTCTAGCGTGAAATGGTTGCAGATAGGCACAGACATGCTGCTTATTGTAAAAAGCACTGGCGACAAGCTAGCTTCTTAGGAATGTCAACACTGATGACCTTGAATGACCTTGAATGACCTTGAACCCCGCCCCCTCTCTCCAAATAATTGGGGTTTTAGTGAATTCTTCGCGATTTCGGGCTGCGACGCACATTTCAAGAGTGAATTGCGTTGAAATTGCTTCAGATAAACCAAGACAACCTGCATATGAAATTTTCGCCATTGAATGTAAATTTTAGTAGTCCAAGTTCCGACCACCTACGTTCAAGGAAGTCTGCGCACACGGGTGTCAAATAGGGGTACCCCCTAAAAGTTGTTATTATCCCAAAACGGTTGCAGATAGGCACAGACGTGTTGCTTATCATAACAAGCACTAATGATGTGCTTTTTAATATCAACATCGATGACCTTAAACAGTGGCGGTTTTAGCCCGCAATATCTGGGGTGCACGTGCCCCGCCCGATGGCGAGCGCGGTAGCGCGAGCCTATAAGGGGGATCTAGGGGCCGAGCCCCCAGCGGGGTCCAGGGGCAGAGCCCCTGGTCAGGGCGTCACGGAGGCTTCGCCCCTTGATGCTGAAGCACTTTTGGTTTTTGGACGTTCAATGGAAGCCGCAAAGTTGGCCGCTTCACTAAAATTTTGCAAAGGCAAAAAAATCAAAAATTTGTGTTATCTTTGCCAAAAATCATGGGTGGCTATGAAACTGGGGGGCCTGCGCCCCCCCCCGGCCTGGGCCTAAAACCGCCACTGACCTTAAATGACATTGAGCCCCCAAATAAGGGTTTTTGGTGATTTTTTTGCGATTTTCGGTTGCAAAAGAGTGAATTGCGACGAAACGCATGGAGATAGACAAAGATTAGGCCTAACTGAGAACAGTAACTGCTAGGCTCTCGCGAGTCTCATGAGCATTAGCCCAGATTTCTTAATTGTAGGCCAAGTTTATGGCAATGGATGAAATATCGATATCAAAATATCTTTGTTACAAATATGGCGTTGCACATGTAAACCCCTCTGTTAATGTATATTTGCGCAATTCCATAAAACAACACTTGATGCTGGCAAAATTCTACGTCAACAGTGCACCATTTATTGGCATCAAAGTGCCAAATTTTAACTAAATCTGCCAAGGCAAACAATAGCTACAGCGTCTTTGGCAAAGTCACTCCATAACATTTCAGTTTCAGGCCTTTCTGGATGACGTCAGATCTGAAATTGAAGTGCTTTGGGTGACCTATGTGCAAATGCTGCTGAGCTCTTTTTACACTAGGCCTACAGACCAGCCAATAACGGAAAATAGGCCCCTAACCACTTTTTAGGGGGAAGGCACCCCTCTTTGACACCCGCTGGCGCAGGCTTCATTGAATTTAAAGGGTCGGGACTTACACTACTAAAGTCTACATTCACTGGCAAAAATTTCGTGCAGGTTGTCTCCGTCTATCCCTAGCCATTGCGGCGCAATTCACTCATAAAATGTGTGTCGCAGCGAAAAAAGTCGCGAAGAATTCATTAAAACCCCAATTATTTTTGTAGGGGGGTTCGAGGTCATTCAAGGTCATCGATGTTGACATTCCTAAAAAGCTCGTCGCCAGTGCTTTTTACGATAAGCAGCATGTCCCTGCCTATGTGCAACCATTTTCACGTTAGACGACCCAATATCAGTAAAATAACGTCTTTTATAGGGGATGCTCCTGTTTCACACCCCCGTTCGAGGAGAACCCTCTCACCCAGCGGCATGAAATTTGGTCACGAAATACTAGAGACCCTAGGCTATCATACGGTAAAAACCATGCAGGAGTCTCTATCTTACCTGGACTCCGATCGGTACCAGGACTTGACAGAGAAGACGGACTGACAGACAGACAGAATTACCATAGCTAATACACGCTATAGCTACTCGCTATGCTAGCTCTCTCGCGCGTAAAGAAACGTAGGCGGGGGCAGGATTTTGCTATTATTCACGGACAGGCAGCTGCAAATTTTTGACAAAATGTTCAAAATTTTCATTTCGCCTTGAAATTTTTCTAAAATAGGGTTTTTTCAGCGTCTCCTCTTTTGCATTTTGGACGAAAATTTTCTGACAAGAAGAAAATGATTTTCCGATGAATTTCCGCCAGCCCAAAATTTATGGGGTGGAGCTAGGCAGCAGACCACTCCAGCACCGCCATATGCAGTAAACAGACAGCGATTTACCAGTGTGTCGTCGTGATAGCCGGCGTCGGCGTCTGTCTGTTTCTGACAGTTGTTGTTGTGATGAGGCGAGTGTGGTGGCGTCGTTGTCATGGTATCGTCATCCCGCCGCTGCAGCCGGTGTCATCATCATCAACGAATGATGCTCAGCCTCTGCAGCAGCAGCAGCAGCAGCAGCACGCTGCCGTCCGTATGTCGCTGAACGTTCTTTGCGTCTCCGGAAGACACTCACTATTATAGGCTGGTTCCTGCCTGCAGAACGACACCGCGAATCCGCGATAGAGAGACTGAAGCGTGCAGGTTTTAATCCAACACAACGAACGCAGCAAACGCAGCGAACGCAACGGACGCAACGACAACGGTGCTTCAATCCTTGCGCTTCTGTCCTTGCGTCAGCTACGTACTTTTTGCGTTCGCTGCATACGTTGTGTTCTGCCGTGGCCACACGCACCGATTTCCTCGTCCGATGTACGTGTTGGCCGAGCTTCTCGGACGATTTCCTCGGACGAGGTTTTTAAACCTTTAAAAGCTCGGCGACGTCGAACATTTCAGACGAGTAAATCAGTGCGTGTAGCCACGGCATTCGACGAAAACCAGCTCAAGAACTGGCAAAGTTAGTTAATACAGAAACGAATGAGGCGCCGTTGACGCAGATGATGCGTTGTTACCATACTACCGGCATTCGTTGACGTTGGCGAGTGACGTAAGCTTATGTTGTCGCCGCAGCCTCAGCAGCCGTCGCACGTACACTGTTGCTAGCATATTATCCGTCCTGATGGGTACAGAAGTACGAACACAACCAACTGCGAAAAACACACCCTACGACAAAAATTCCTACGACTAAACACCTTTCACGTAGAAAACATGTCATATATTAGTAGGCCTATTAGCAGCTTTTGCTGATGACACGATTTGCATGTCGCGCCTCAAATTCACGTTTTTGGCAAGAACGAATTGGTTTATAACTTTCACGCGTACGCATTTTACCGAAAAAGCTATGTTTTGTGATACCGTATTTCTTGCAGTAGGATATGACGAAGATGGTGTTTGTACGTCACAGGGGTATTTTTCGCGAGGGTACGTCCGTTCACCTGGCTGTCCGAGGGCCGCGCGTCAACAGCTGACAGTCTAGCCTAGATACACTGCAGCTCGCTGCTGATCAATTATCGCTGCACACTCCTGCTGCTGCTGCTGCTGTTGCTCAATACTGCCATTAGGCCTACAGGTAATCGAACGCACGCAGGGATGGGTTCGAGAGCCATCATTTTCAAGGCCAAGGTCGCTAAGTAAGTATGTAAGTAAAGTAAGTATGACAATTCTTTTTACTACTCATCAAAAGCCAACTTAATTTAATTCAAACCGTAACGGACCATGAAAATGCTCGGACAAAATAGTTTCAATATTTTACCACAAAAATACCGAAAAACTCATTGCGCACAGCACATCCATTACAGGTGACTGAAGGCCAAGACGTCGAGTGACAAGGCCAATTATTGGCAATTAAGGCCATGCAAGGCCAAACCTCTTTGAAACCAAGGTTCAGGCCACGATTTTTTGTCCTCGAGCTGTTCTCAGATCGAGGACAGTCCTCGAGAACCACATCCCTGAACACAGGGACAAATTTAAACACGTAAACGGTATTACGATAAATAATATTTAAAACCACGTTGTTTGTCGACGTCGATAAAATAGTGTGCTGTTTTACATCCACGTACAGCCGGCAACATCTGTAAAACAAGGCTCTTCTTTTTTGGAAGTCTTGGAAGTCTAAATTTGAAACCAGTAAAAGTAGTATGGGCCCACGTTGCGTTAATGGCATAGCGGATGGTAATGAAATAGCGAAACAGTTTGCTCAACATTTTGCTACTGTTTGCACGAATAACTCTAATTGTAGAGCGGCAGAACTGAAGAGTAATTACATGCAAATGAGGGCCGGTTATTGTGGTCGTCTGGATGATGCACGTTATTGTTTTGACGTTGAGTTGTGTAATTTTCAATATGAAACGTGGCAAAGCACAGGTCTTGATGGTATTACTGCAGAACATTTAAGATTTAGTCACTATTCGCTATCATGTATCTTATCTAAGCTATATAATTTTATGTTACGATTGGCCTATGTGCCTCATTGTTTGGTCTATCCTACACTGTCCCTGTAGTTAAAAATAACACGAACATCCATAGCAAAACTATCACTTTTGATGACGTTAGAGGTGTCTCTGTGCTTTCCAAGGTGTTAGAACACTGTATTCTCGACCGTTATCATGATTTTTAAGCGCAAGCGACAATCAGTTTGGCTTTAAGCGTGGTCTAAGTTGTTCTCATGCTATTTTTACACTTAGAACTGTTGTCGATCATTATGTGAATTATGGCAGCACTGTTAATGTTTGCTCTCTTGGCCTGTCAAAAGCTTTTGACAGGATGAATCATCATGCTCTGTTCACTAAGCTCATGAAGAGAAACATTCACGTCAACCTTTCGTCGTTACTCGAACTTTGGTTTTCAGTTAGCATGACCTGCGTTAAATGGGGTCTTGTGTTCTCAGATTAATTTAGTTTGTCATGTGGAGTTCGGCAAAATGGTGTTCTCTCTCCATGTTTGTTTGGCATTATTATGATTTATGATGGTTTATGATCAAAAAGTCTGTTGGTGACGTTACCCGGTAGTTATTGCATTTTCTGCCTTTTTAGGCCATTGTAGCCATAATATGATTACTCTATATTTAGTAAGATTCTGGAAAGTAGGATTATTACAATGCGAATTGGCTCAATGGTGTAAGATCGGCGTAAGAATGGCAGTATACTGCATTCGTGAAATGAACCGGGTGAACTCCTGCAATCGATCTGCCATAATTACAGCAAGATAGATATTTTTTGTTCTTTCTTAACAGCAGCTGCAGCAGCTGTAGTCCTATGTTCGCACACTGTACGGCGCCTGAATGGAGTGACGTATTTTTATCCCCAAAAGAGATCTAGTGCTTTGTATGTTTCATCATAAGAAGAGGTTTAAGGAAATGCATTGTCATACAGTAATACAGGTAGGAAATGCACCACTAAACAGACATTGCTGCTCGCATGCTATTATTTTCTTGGTCTTGCATTGGGCACTATAGTTAAGACGGCAATACTGCATATCAAAAACCAACTTAATCTTATTCTAACCGTACCGAATCAAGAAACCCCAGCTGTCGCTAGAGAAGAAGCGCAACAGCTTATACACTTCCTGTTACAGTACTGACCTTCAAGGTCATCCAAGGTCAATAATTTTCATGTCATTTAAAAGCCAATATGCCACTTCCTATCTGGGATTAATAGTAACCTTAGTCCTATCGAGATTGCCAGTTTTCTATTGAAAAACGGACGTCTTTTCTACTTCCTCCATTTAACCCCAAATTTGAAAATGTTCTCCTGCATTCAATAGCTGAGATTTTGCATGACTGAGTTTAGCCTAAGACACAGGGCTAATTATTCGTGTAAAAAATTTCTACTAGGACCAACCCGTTAACCAGAGTAAGCTTACGTGCGTTACACACGGACAGACGGCAGACAGACAGGCAGGCAGACAGTAGCGCGTCAAAAATACTCAAACAAACATAGTTTCAACGTTTTCAGTGGACATATCATATGTAAACACCAAAAACTCGTTGCACAGAGCACGTCTATTACAAGTATCTAGAAGACAAGGCGTCGAGGTTAAGGCCAGCGGTTTTCAAGGTTATGACTTTTTTGTCCACGAGCTGTCTTCGAGATCGAAGACAGTCCTCGATAACTCCATCCCTGCACGGTAGACACGACTGGCTGAACAGGACAATGAGTTATTCTATCACAACGCAACGGTGACGTAGTATTACGAACTTTCGACATACTGACCTACATAGAGCGTGTTCGCCGCCGTGGCTGTGTGTACAATATTGTAAGCTTATACAACGTAGCACAATCTCTCTCGCACTGCGCTCACTCTGTCACGTGTGTGAATGTAATCATTAACAATACTGCAGCTCACTGGCTTGTATGCTACTAGGCCTACACTGTAGAATAAAAGCAGTTGACGCCAGTGCCGTTAGCGACCCACTGAGGACCCTGGCTGCATAATCCAGCCCCTCCCCTACTGTAAAGATACCGAGCTCACTCTGTGACGCCAGGCAACGGCAGGCTTTTTTACTGAATTATTAAGCCACACCCAGCTTGCACTGGTAGGCTACTGCTTTCACAACTTTCGGCTCCTGTGATAAAGCAAACGACGGTTAGTCGTACAGTGAGCGTCGTTTAAATAACGCAACACCATCTGGAGTGGTATTGTACTGCGTACTCGCTTACCCACTCCAGCATGCTTAGCTGCAGAGCTCTTGCTGCAACTAATACTTAAACCTATTGTAACAATATTGTCATAGTACTGAAACGACCAAACACCGAGCGTACGTCTAAAAATAATACAAAATTATTTTGTTTTACTGTCGCCTGTGTTTCACCGGTTTGCTGTTGCAATTAAAGTCTACTTAACAAGATCGGCTCGCAATTTGCTGAAGATGTTGGCAGACGTATTTCCAGGTCTTCCAGTGACAGCCGCCATGCAGTGTTCTGTTCTGTTTTATTAGCGTTTTTCAGCTGCCGTGCAACAGTGTCCTGCTGCAACTTGCATGATAGTTTTTGTGTTCAGGATCAGACCGGTGGTCACTCCAGATCCATTACTATTTCTGATTTACGAACTACTCGGGACTTCGTCGTGCGTTAAAAAAATAATAAATTTTCAGCTGTTGGCATTTGGAACTCATGGCGCCATCTACTCCTCGGCGACAGAGTTGTTGGATGCTGTAACCGAAGTTATAGATAGAGAATTAGTAGGTTTATTTGAGAGTTGAGACTGTTGTAACTTTCTATGTGTATGTGCCATGCGTGTGCATAAGTGTTTGTTTTTTTGTTTATGACGCTATCGGAATTTTTCGATGAATAAAGTTGATTAAAATTTTATGAACTTTAAAATTCATGAATTTTACTAAAATTTAAACTAAATTCTTGATCTATTACAGGAGACCCTCGAGTCACGTCTTTTCTTCCGTAGCGTATCTGTGCAAGGTCAAGCTCTGCTGAAACTTTTGCCGATTCCGACGAAACACTACACCTGTCACTTCAGACTTTGTTCTTAAAGTTCTAACGCTTGCTTGCAACCACCGGAATCTCTACTTCCGGTACCGGGAGAATTTACAAATAACAATAATAACAAAGATGCGTCAAACTGATCGTTGCAGATATTTTCATTATTACTCAAACAGAACGTCATGATAGCAAAATGAGTGGCGCGTTCAACCGCGTAAACTTCCCACCGACGCATGCAAACTCAACTCAGACAACGTTCGATAATTCTATAACATGTACAACATGCAGTATCAATATAAATTGTTGTTAAAAGCAATATAATAATTAGTCACAAACGTGAGATACAATAAACTTACTATACAACAAATAAATGTTAGACAAATTCTTAGATAGGCCTAAATACAAAAAAACTGCGTTTCAGTTCCACTGTCAGTAGCCTACTAAAATAATAAATGCACAACATGTGCATATAAACCATCAACAACTTTATAATACGATAAATGAACAAAAAGTTTAATAATGTCTGACATTTTAATAAATTCTGTCATTGTCCTATAGTCTGTCAAATCTAGGCGTGAAACTTTATTGTGCTTTACCCACAATTCTCCAAAACATCACAATGCTAAATCATAAACACTACAAATATTTTGCCTGGGTAGCTAGCTGTGCAGTAAACTAAACTATAAGACTTCAAATTAAAAGTTTTATCGACACCGTAAAACCATGAAATTAATAACAGCACTTCAGGTAGATTGATACAAGTCAAAACCTATCAACGTTTTTTTACAAAATGCATTATTTTAAGTTAAAATCGACAACGGCTAAAATTCTCAGTCCTTCCCAGATTTCCCACAGCTGAACTAAAAAAGCCCACCTGAATAACTGAGGAAAGACAATGTACAAACAAAAGGCAAAAGAAAAGAGAGAAGAAAAGGATGGAAAACTGAAGGATGTAAGGGTATAGACGCTTAAGCCTACTATTAACGCGCAACATTCTCATACCAATAACATGTATCACGAACACATTTTTCGTCAAACAATTAAAAAAAGTAACAACATGAAAAATGCTATAATTCATCAAAAAAACTTTTCTTAAAAATCCGCTAATCCGTGCACAAATAAAAATAGAAACATATCCGTCTACCAAATGTAGCGTGCATCAAGACATCTTACTTATTCAGTGTGATCTATCGAGACATATTGCTTCAAGCGCCGCCTAACGGTGGTGAAGGCGTAAAAATGACGAGTACGGTACAAAAAACTAGAAAAAAACGTAGTGAAAGACCTTGAACCCATCGTCAAAAATTGCCGTCTGTAGTTTGACTTAATACTTCTAGACAATCTTGTGCACGCGCCGGGCCGCACCAAATTAGTCTGAAGCTATAGCTATATCAAGAACTTACTAATAGGGCCTGCCTACTCGAGTTGCCCAAAATAATTAGTAAGTAAAAGGTCATTTTAAACTGCGCATCAACGCTAGAAAAACGCCTAAAGCGATCGTTATATTAGGACGTTGAAAAGACAAATGTTTTAGGTAATTGTCTAAAAGGTTACTTAAACAGAATCGCGCAGATGTCTCGGCAGTGAGTTCCATGTCATGGAGCCGGTGACAGAAACAGCCCGACGTCCGAAAGAAGGACACAACAAACTGGTGACTGAGCGCAAATGATGCAAATCAACTGAACAGATTGCTATCTGATCGATCGTTTTTGTATGATGTCAGTTCGTCCCGTCAGCCATTGCATCAGCTCTGGAATTTTTGATTTAAAAAATCGTGACGGTAGAAATCTAGTAAAACGGGTTTTGACTTTCAGAAGGAAAACAAGAGGATCGGGCGAAAAAATCAATTGACCAGGTTGTGAGAAAAACACGTGCAAAATGAGCAGGAAAAAGCATGGCTGAACAGTAGAGAAATTGAGCCTGTCTCTCAGTTTTACAAAAACTTCTTAAAACTTTTCGTATGTTCTTAGGTTCAACAATTTACGACTTCTGTAAGTACTTCCTACGACACGATTTTCGAACGCTTTTCCAAGTCACCTCAGGAGCTTCCCTAGGTTTTTGCATGAACTATTCCTACGTTTTTTGTGAAAATTGTTGTAACTCGCATTTTATTTTTAAGATATTCATCCAAACGTCAATTTTTTGTAGGCCTACGTATTATTTTTGGAAACGACGTAAAAGTTTCGTAAATCAGGCTCTTGTTTCAAAGAGCACTGCTGTTAACTGTTTGAGCCGTGATCTCATAACAGAATGTTTCAAAGAGACGTCGAGCTGTGATGAAGAAGTCACCGAGACTGAGATGTGATGGGTTCGTTCTAGCGACGGCGCAGAGTCATAGTTCGCTGCTTGTTCATCGTCGCCAGCATCAGACTGATGTACGACGTCAGCAGATCATCCATCTTGTAGCCCTGCCCACACACCACGCACCATACGTCATCGTCCGAGAAGGATTTAAGTTGTGAGTCAAATAGTTTGAGATGGCGGACAGTGACGAAGACAGTCTTACCCGTTCATTGCGACAGCAAATAACTGTGTAGTCAAAGCTCACAAAGTGCAGACTGTTGAACTAACTGTGTACAGAGCGACGTAACTGAACTGAACTAAACTGAACTGACATGGTAAAGCATTTGACTAAATGATCAGTAGACAAGCAGTAATGCATTACAGTAGGCACCGCCTACCAGCGTCAGTGGCCTACGTGACTACGCTCACGTACGCATCAACCAATGACCAATAGACTCGTCTTGCTTCCCCATTGGTCAGTCAAAAACTAACCCGTCTCAGTTCAGTTTAGTTCAGTTACGTCTCTCTGTACGCGCCTTAACACTAAACTAAGGTAAAAAAAATCCTGCCGACCTGTTCTATGCGAAATAAAATTAGATTACAAACGTTCACCATTAGTCATTATAAGCTGTTAAGAAGTCCAAAATGTTAACCAAACTATTTGCCAATAAGTTTTTTTCAATTGAATCGATTATTTTTTAAATAATTACGCAGTTAATTAATCGTTAATTTTCTCAGTTATACAAACTGCACGACTAAATAATATCCACGACACAGATAGGCGTCTACTCGTACTAACCAGTGAAGTCTGGCAGAGCAGTTTGCTGCCACGGACAAGGTTTCCAATCGTCATGTGGAAATAGTCGTTGCCGCTGCTCCAGTTTGAAATCCGTGTGAACGGATGCGTCTCCAGAATCTCCTGGTGGTGTGCAGTACACCAATCAATGCACTGATTAATTAATGCACTACGCTGTAAGCTCAGTAAGCTAAAAGAAGCTTTATAGCTCTTTATGTATGAAAAACCCATCGCAGAACTACGGAGCGTCATCTGCCATATGGGATTATACAGTGTTACCTGCCACCTGACACAGGTGAATACGATTACGATCTGCATTAACCCCAGCCAGACAGGCTAGTATTCAATTTACCTTTTCCCAAAAACAACCAAAGGCAAAGTTCAGTATAGTGTTAGTTATACACCGAGGTGGATTACTTGCCGCCTGTCTAAGTGCTAACCACTTGACAGCGACCCAACCAAGAATCGAACTGATGACCTCCTGATCCTAAGTTTAACGTCCTAAAAGTTACGCCACCGAGCCTACCTGTTTTATGTTTTGGCTTAAGCATGAAGCACAAGTGAGACCACACTACGCCAACATTTGTCTCAACAGCTGGCAATCTTTATCACTCCATCACTGATGATGCTTTCGGTGACAGCGCCTAATAAAGTCGTTCCAGCGATTAGGCCTATTTTTATACCCCCGGCAGTAAGATCGTGGGGGTTAAAAACAAAAACAAGTTATTATCATCATCATCATTATTATTACTATTATTTATTATTTATTTACTATTATTTGTTATTAATATGATGAACCTTGGTAGCAGGGTCAATAAGGTTGACGCCAAACTTGTTGATAGCAATTAGCAGCACTTCGGGATAGTTCGGCTCCGTCGATTGCTGCATGAGACAATAAATTTTCACATCACTTGCAATATTATACAAATAGACAATGGCTGACACGGAGTAGGTACTAGCGCCACAAATTTCTCAAGGTTTATTGTTGAAGTAGTCTAGCCAGCAGATACACAATCGGCTCAGAAAATCATCGTGAGACTACAAACTACAAAATCGTTAAGAAACTGTTACTTCTTTTAGCATTAATCGTATTTAACGTTGACGAACTGAAACGACGCATCAATAGTGCGTGGGCCGCTCTGAGTCACGCGGTTATTGAACGTGCCGTTGGCGAGTGGCGTCAACGTCTACTGCTTGCGTTCGTGCTAGAGGAAGACATTTTGTAATAAAGATGTGACGTGACACGTGCGATTTTTTTTGTAAAACAAATCACAATTACTGCTTGCCGTGTTTGTCGCCATTCAGTTAATCATTAAAATGCACACTTAATTATTGCGCTGATGGCTCAATCTGACACTTCAAACTTCCCAAAGTAGTGTAGCAACATTATTAAGGCGAGGTGCTTAAGTCAAGTTTTTTCAAGATGTTGCGTGCCACAATTTATTGAAATCGGGCAATCTTTCACGGAGTTATTCAAAACATAACAATGACACAGTTTTTTTTCTAAGAGACGGTGCACATCTTCGTTCATTGAACGTTTAATAAAACAACATGATACAAGATGATGCTAACCTTGACTTCAAAGAACGCAGAGCCAAACGTCTGCCATTTGTAGATCAACTGCAGAAAGTTGATTTTAGCATCCTTTTCCGCCATGTGCAGGTCCTGATTGTACAATTTCACGATATTCTGCAAACAAAGAAAAACTTTTGACATTAACCTACAGATTATGCCAGGTAACGCTCTGCAGCCCTGAGATGGTCCCCACAAAGTTATTTGGCTGTTTTTTCAGTTTCGGTTTTTCCATTGCCAGTGGCAATTCTAGGCCGCAATATCTGGGGGCACGGCCCCATGGCGAGCGCGGTAGAGCGAGCCTATAATGGGGTCTAAGGCAACGCCCCCAGTGGGGTCCAGGGGCAGAACAGTCCTGGTCAGAGAGCCAGGTCGCTGAAGATGAAGCACTTTTTTGTTTTTGTACGTTCAATGGAAGCCTCAAATTTGCCAACTTTTGTACAATTTGAAAACGCACAGAAATCAGATATTTGTGTTTTTTGCAAAAACAATCATGGATGACCACGAAACTGGAAGGAGGAGGCGGTTGGAGCAGAACTGAGAGCTACTGCCAATTACGCATTCCTCAAACTTTCATGTTTCACATTTCATGGTGAAGAATTCTGGATAGTGATTCACAATCCGAAAAAAAACGAAATCACCACCAAAATCTAACCAATTCTTCCTGCCCAACGTTCCTGAAAAATTTTATCAAAGTCCAGTGATAATTCATTTATATTGGAGAGACCCTGCAAGCAACCAAATAAACAGAAGTGATCACATAATCTCGCTGGCGGAGTTGGAAATGTGAAACAGTTGGCGAAGCTTTTCTACAGTGTATGCATAACCGCCGAACTCTATTGTTAGCTCAGAGCATTCATAATATTACTGAAACTGCAATGTTCAAAAGATAACGCAAAGCGCACAGTTTTACAGTTACAGTTACAGTCAATGGACTGAGCAGCACAAGGGGCTTATCAATATCCATGTCTCATCGTCCATTTGTCGAACCTATACTTGAATGAGTTATCGCTACACGCACCCAGTTTTATTCGTTCAACTTCAATGCGTTTATTGACTCTTAAAATGTGTTTAAAGCGACGGAAATAAAATATAAAAAAATATTTTATTTCGTTTCAATTCCGTCGCTTTGTAAACCCCTTTATTATGACGCTACTAAACAGTCCCGAGCACAAATAATACTGTAAGTTGTAACCTACCTGTTTCCATTCTTCCGCTTCCAACACAGGAACGAGATTTGCCGGCAGAAGCTCATACAACATTTGCCTACAAAGTAAGCAAGTAAGTAAGTAAGTAAATAAATAAAACCACTGCCGACGTGCCACAGCATTCGCATCTTCAATCAAATGACTGAATATTACAATCAAAATATTCAAAAATCATAATACGAGGAACCAAAAATACAAGTTAAGAAGTCGAACATCAAATATCCATGAATTGAAACATCTCGTGGTCAAGTATCTGGCTAACTCGTCGCAAACAAACAAACAAGACTCCTACATCACCAGGGTCCACAGGGTAGTTGCTGTGGTAGTTGCTTGTCCCTGTGGCTCATTGGCATGGCGCAAGCTAAGCCTAAAACAGTTACAGGCGTTACCATGTCAACTGATATCTCATTTTATCTAACAGCTTTACCAAAGGGCATGAGTGTGACGGACAGAGGAACAGATCACGCTACATACAGTATCATCTGTCGCAATAGCCGGCATCGTCGATGCTTTCGGTGATGCTGCCTAAAAATAAATAAAAAAACAAATAGCCTAAATGTAAAACGTACGGGATGCTTTGCAGTTTGGACTTATCGTCTTTGAACCTGACGCGGAAGATGTAAGCAGCCAGCTTGGCCGCCTCGTCAACCGTGCATTTGTGATAGCCACGCAGCAGCTTCGGCAGTTCCTACATGTATACACAAGTGCAAACATTCACACAAACTAGCTTATATAAGTAAACAGTCGTACATGTACGACATTACTCGCAAGAGGATCTGTACATTACTGAAAGAGAAGAAGAATGAAGACAGCGTCTCAGAAAAAACTTCTGTTAAACATTGGCCAATTTCTACTCCTCGCGCGCTACGTTCCTAACGTAGCGAAGAGGAGTATATAAGATCAGTGTAATATTGAGAACCGACCGACCGACCCACGACCGACCTCTGTTCCTGGAAGAGCCTTCCTGGAAGAACTTCAAACGGCCATATCTCCATAACGGTGCTAGATAGACGCATGGTCACTATGGACCACCCATAGGAAGTCGACTCCCGGGAGTCGAATGGTCACGTGACCAATGACGTCACGTGACCCCAAAAAGTCAAGGTCGTGACCCCATTAACTTTAAGGCGCCATATCTCCGTAACTGCGCCAGACAGACGCATGCATTGCGTAAACGACTACATTCTGACCACCTCATCTTAATACTGTTGCCACACTACCTTGTGAAATGTCGCAGTTTAGCCGTTTATAACAGTGAATATACTGAGTAGTGCAAGCGTCGGCTCAGAAAATCACTGTAAAACCAGACAATCGTTAAAAATCTGTAACGTGTTTAACATTAGTCGTATCCTATTTTTAGACTGTACGTCGACGAACTGAAACTGCACGCACGGTCATTTACGTCAAGTTTCTTCATAATGTTGCGCGCCAAAAATTATTGAAATCTGTCAATGTTACGCCGAGTTTTTCGTAAAAATAACAAGGACGCAGTATTTTTGAGACACGGTGCACTATAGAGACAAAACGTCAGCTGAGTGGCCGAGAAATCCACCTTAGATTTGGCTAGTCTGCTGCTGACAATATGCGCTATAGGTCTGCTTTCGTACTTACTTACGTAATCGTACGAGACAAACAGACGGACAGACAGACGAACGAGCAGAACTAGTATTGCGGCCTTATAGACGGTCACATATACCCACACGTGGATTGAAAGTTAGAAAAAAGCTGAAGTGTGTATAGCTGTTTATGAAAATCCATCTAAAAGCTACGGAGCGTTACCCGCCACATCACAGCACACAGGTGAATGCGCCCGCTTTAACCCAACTGGCGCTGACTCGATTTACCTAGTACCTATCCCAGAGGAATGAAAGTTGATTTGACCTTAGTGACTGGTCGTAGGGGGTCCGACGTGGTATCACAGAGTAGCGGTTGGGCAAACCTACATTTGCTTCTTCGGATAGTTTTTCCGGTAAGACGTACCGTTTAGCCACAATGCACACGTTACAGACGACAAACGACAGACAGACAGACACACAATCTCGTGCCATAAGCGCGACCGTTAAGTCGCACACTGAGCGCCATAACCGAACTGAACTGAACCGACATGGTTTAGTTTTGACGAACTGACCAATGAGCAAGCAGTAATGAACATCTTCATTCACCACAACAGATGGTAGCGATTACAATGCATTACAGTAGGCACCGTCTAACAGCGTCGGTGGCCTACGTGACCATGCTTAGGTACATGTCAACCAATGACCAATAGGTCGTCCTGCTTGCCCACTGGTCAGTTCGTCACAAACTAAACCGTGCCAGTTTAGTTCAGTTCAGTGACGTTGCGTCTTTAGTACGGTCGGCTAAAAGCGGGTCATCATCACCTGATGATAGTGGAATCGGACGTCGGCGTTGACGTCCTTGCCGGGAATGGTAAGCGTCCAGAGTTTCTTCATGTAGAAGACCTGGTAGGACAGCTGCGGGATCTCGGCCTCGGCCTGCGCCCGTGCTTTCATTATCCAGTCCGTCAGGTGACGAACGAAGTCGAAGAAAAAGTCACCCTCAGGCACACTGATCACTACAAACACGTACAATGTATGTTGGGCCCTTAGCCCAGGTTACCTGTAAAAGCCCTCATCTGTAGTGCAATCCTAAGCCTAACCCTTTACCGATATTGTCACAGATAACGGCTTCTTACAGATAAGAGCCTAACAAACGTGTCGTCGTGTTTATGTACATCCGTAGTTTCGTTCAATAGTAGAATATATTTCAAATTCTTCAAATAGCCACATTTTGGGTAGTCGGAAAACTGCTGGAAAATATTCTTATTGTTGAAAAAAATTTCGTCCAAAATGCTAAATTTGGGCTTAATAACCCATTGCGAAAAAATTCAAGAACAAAACTAACATTCTCCGTACCCATAATCTGCTCTGTTGGAAATTTGCAGTGTCTGTCAAGGAACTGCAACTTCCTGCGCTGCCTACTTTTATAGACCACGACGTTGAAAACACTATTGAAGATCACATCATCACATCCGATCATAAAACTCGAACCTTTGTCGGCAATCTTGACGAACAGGCTGAAGCCCTCGGCGGACTTGAGTTTGAGTCGTTCGGCGATGTTCTGGCAGAAATCCTTGGCGCGTGTGCTCGACTCGACCTCGAAGGCGTCGTGCGTGTCGTCAGGGAAGTAGACTTTGTGCAGGATCTGCGTCATTCGGTTCCTGATCGCGTCAACCTCCACCTGGTGCGGAGGGTACTTCCGCGTCCCGTTCCTGGCACCAAAATAAACACTCACATTTATATTTTTTCTGTCCTAGAGGTGCGGCCACGTCCTTTACGAACGGTCAGTGCAGTTAGGCATGGATGTCATAAAGGGACGGCTAGAAAAAAGTTTTTGCCATATAAATAAGTCCAACGCAGAAAGAATGGCCGGCTGAACAAAACAGCATGTGCTAAGTCAATGGATGCAAACAGGCTCGAGCGATTAAACAGACTAAAAACATCAAAACAATTCTATGGTTAGTTCTTATGTGACTTTGTACTTTAGTGTCTCGCATATCAAAAAAAAACATCAACAGCGGCGTAGGGGATTAAAAAGTAGGCGTAGCAGAAAGTTGCGACTTTTCGACAGAATTCTAAAAGACAGCTGCGAATTACAGACAGAGAAAATTATAAATGCTCAGAAATTTCAATTTTCCACCTACGTTTCCCGACAATGGGGGTTTTCCAGACCCAAATGGAAGAAAATTATCCGACCAAAAAATTTTCCAAAAACTTTTTCGACAGTCCAAAATTTAGGGGGCGCGCTGCTACCACGCCACTGAATATCAGACCCCAAAAGCAAACAAGAGAGATCTACCTGAGAATCTTCTGCAAGCGACCGAGACAGTCGGTGGCGACCATCTCGAGCGGCGACGAGCGCAGAAACATTGTCACTTCTTTGAGTAAGTTGGTACTCGGTGCGAAGCAGCCGGTCGCCAGCCACATCAAATCCCAGCCGCGCTCCATGCTCGAACTGTACACAATCAGCAACGTCACTCGAACTAACGATTGATTTTGAATCAACGCAGACAGTGGCGATAATATTGTCTCTATGAAAATTACAGGGTTAATCGTCCAACGATAATCAGGATGTCCCAAATTTTTAGTTTATAATGATTCTAGATAAATGACTATTCAAAAATTTAACAATTAAAGTTCGACTAAGCGTTAACTAGTGAAGCTATATGTTAGCTACTTTTACTCCTGCTACTACTGCTAAGAAATATGTAAACGAGTATATTGCACATAAATAGGCTAATCACCTGCTTTTGTTGCCGGTCATTTGCTTGATAATCTGACAGTAGACTTCATCTCGTAGGAATTCCTACACATCAGTCAGTCAATGGTCGCTTATTAACGAAATCAATTAATAACGAATTAATCAATTAAAAATATATTAATATTTTTGCAAGCACCAAAAAACCACTACTGTAGGTACGGATAAGTGACGCACGACAAGAAAAAAAGTAAAACGGCGCATACGTCTTTAAGCGGCGGATCAAAGATGAGATCTGTCAGTTCGTTGGTGTCACGATTCTCCTTGCCTGGGTGGTCTCCCATGTACCGCATGATGGGTGCCAGACGTCAAGGACAAGAAAACATGATCGACGTACCATATATGACTGTATAGCCACCTTTTACACACACCAATGGCATTAGTTAATCTGGCCTAGATCGCTTGGGCGACCGCATCAGTCGTCACTTAATCACAGAGCATTTATTCAGAGAAATTAAATAATTTAGCCTGAGTACCAACTTCGTTAATAACTCACGTAAAAGGGACTTGTACGCTGTGTCCGGAAAAAGTAAATCCCAAGACATTGTACAATAGAAATGTCAAATTCGAACGAATCTGAATAACATTTACTTCCTAATAAATTGCTAAAACAATCATCATACTGTTACCAACCACGCGACACAAATGAATGCACCCCACCGAAACCCCAGCTAAACAGACCGGACGACCGGTATTTGATCTACGTACCCCGCAGGGATAGAAGGCTCAGTTGACCTTCGTGTTCATCACATACCAATGGTTTACCTGTCCGCAGACAGTCACCCATCCAAGTACTAACCACACGATAGCAACGCGACCAGGAGTCGAACCAGAGACCTGGCGATTGCAAGTCCAACATTCCAACCGTTACACTAGTAAGCCATATGTATGAAAGGATATCCATGTAGCAGTGTATGGCTTGTTCGGTCTGCGGTTCCTTGTTCTGTAGCTTCTTGAGCAGAGGTTGTCTGAGCGGCTGGCTGGAATGACGCCAGAGCATCTCTTCCTGACGCCGACGAACTGTCATCTTTGTCAACGTCCGCTTCGGCGCCGGCCTACCACCACGCAGTCGACAGTTCAGTAGACTTCAGTTCGCCCATTGCTATGACGCGCATAAAGCGACGTAACTGAACTGAACTAGCATGGTTTAGTTTTTGGTTAAAAATGCCATAGCTCTACATAGGAAACCCATCTCAGAGCTACGGAGCGTCACCCGCCGTATGGGATCACACAGCCACCCGACACAGGTGAACGCGCCCCGCCTTAATCCCAGCCAGATAGGCCAGTACTCGATGTACCTACCCAGAGAGATAAAAAGCTGAGTTGACCTAAGCGGCTGGTTAAATACCGAGATGGTTTACCTGCCCGCACGCAGTCACCCCGCCAAGTACTAACTCGGCCCGGCGTAGAGTAACTTCGTTGATCGAATGAAACGCGTTACCACTATACGCCACGCCATCAACCCAACCAACAGGCAAGCAGTAATGCATTACAGTAGGCGCCATCTAACGGCGTCGTTAACTACGTGACTACGCGCACCTACGCGTCAACCAATGACCAATGGGCTCTTCTTGCTCGCCCATTAGTCAGTGCATCAAAAAACTAAACCGTGTCAGTTCAGTTCAGTTCAGTTACGTCGCTATGTGCGCGTGTTTATAGAAATCAATATCACTAAAAACCAACATTTTTAGGGCTCAAGGTCATTTAAGATCATCGATGTTGACATTTCTAAGAAGCTCGTCGTTAGTGCTTGTTATGATAAGCAGCATATCTGTGCATATCTGCAACTATTTTCACGCTAGCAAGCCGACAACGGATAAATAACCACTTTTTAGAAGGATACCCCTCTTTGATAACCGCTTGCGCAACCCTCCTTGAACATAGAGGGTTCGAACCTGGACCGCTAAAATCAGCATTCAATGCTAAAAATTTCATGTGCACGTTGTTTTGGTCTATCTCCAGCCATTTTGGCGCAATTCACTCTTGAAATGCGTCTCGCAGCACAAAATCGTGAAAAATTCACTAAAACCCGCTATTTTGGGGATTCAAGGTCATTCAAGGTCATCGATGTTGACATTTCTAAGAAGCTCGACGCCAGTGCTTGTTATGATAAGCAGCATGTCTGTGCCTATCTGCAACCATTTTTACGTTAGACGAGCCAATAGCGGAAAAATAACGCCTTTTACGAGGGTGCCCCTCTTTCGCCCTTTCTTCGTGGGGACCCCTTTCACCCAGCGGGATGAAATTTTGTCGCGAAATGCTAGAGACTCTAAGCTATCATAGGGTGAAAACCTGATATCTCTATCTCACCTGGTCTTGGATTGGTACCGGGTCGTGACGGACAGACGGACAGACAGATAGAATTACCCTTGCTAATACGCGCTATAGCTATGCTAGTTCTCGCGCGTAAAAATTTAAGTTAACGACCGACGTTTCAAATGAAAAATGTGAGACAAAGTAAAATAAGCCCAAATATACCAAATGTAAGATTTATTATGGACTACAGTGTATCAACTAACTGCAAAGAATAGTAATGCATTTGTAGCATTAGGTTTCTATTTCTTGCTTGATAATCTATAAATCGTGCGCTACGGGCCTACAGTACAGATGCACCCAGGCCCGTCTTTAGGGGGGTGGCACCTTGGCACGTGCCAAGGGCTGCGCGCCCCAAAAGGGCCCCGCGCTGCGGCTGTGATTGCTGCAACCGGCGATGGATCGATCAGTTATTTAATCTAACCAATTTTTATCGCCTTAGGGATGAATTATTGCCACAACTTGAACTCAATTAAAATCTGTAGAAAATGTTGGGAAGAGGAGGGAAACTAAAATCTCGCATCTACAAAAACACAAAATATACTGCATGGCCTACATTGTGTGTTTCTGTTTTTATTTAGGTTTTAGGCCCGAGTGTGTTCTTTTTGAGTCCGTTTCTTTTATTTTTTATCTGTACATTGTGTTGCTGCTGTCTGTATGACGAAATAAAGTATTGCAGTATTAGTTTGTGGTGTAGTGTGGACTGTGGTCACAAGTCACTATGTGGCATCAGGGGGCCTGCGGATAAGTCAGTGCAAGGGCCCCGCGCTAGCAAAAGACGTCCCTGGATGCACTTACTTGTTTGCTTAAATTTTGTCACCTGCTGGGCCTATAATAACTAGCAACGCGATATCGCTTCCAGCTTCCAGGCGTTCTCCATTCCAAGATTCCAAGGCTTCGGTATTTTGCTGCTCGGAAACTGTTCATCATTACGCGTAGACTAAGTTAGTAATCGCGCCGTTTGATTTAGCTTGCTTGCCAGTAAATACATGTTATTTCCGTCAGCGGTGTTCGGTAACAGAGTGAATAATATCGAGGCGACTAGTGCTTTGTATTTAATGCAGCTGTCCACACTGTCTTTGCAACGATGCATTGATTTTCAAGCTTTTTGTCGTTGCTCGTTTGTAGATGGCGTTGCATCTAAATCGCCGGTTTGACTAGTTTGTTTTTACTTTTTATGGCCTACCTTTCACTTTTCCCGTCCTGTTTTTTCCGCGTAGCGTACGTCGTAATTCTTCTTTTGACGTCACAAACTTTTTGTCGGCGCTTGCAAACAACAGTATATATTATGGGCTTAGACTTAGCCATATGCGCATAATGTGTTAGATACATGCAAAGAGATTGGGGAGGATTTCGTTCCATCACGAAATGACTGATCACTTCGTGAAGTTCGAAGTCCGTTGGTGAGCGAATGCGCAATGCTTTCGGTGTTTCATCAATGACCTGCGTGTACTTGTCTGGAATTGCTGCAGTTTAGACCTGCTGTAAGAACACAGTTAGGCTTATTGGATTTCGTTGACAATTGGTACTGCGATCTCGATGCAGGGACGGTACTGTTATAGTGAATGGTATTGAGCTAGTTGTATTGGTTAGGCCTACATCATGCAGCACTATAGGCCTATAGTCTGGCGGAGGCACTTCTGGTTTCATAATATCGTGGTTTCATGTTATTGGTCAGCAGAGATGGTTGCTATTATTGACTTTCTTCGCAGATAATTTCCGCGATTTAGCCGACAAATCGCAACAATATTGCGGAGCAGATAACCCAGAAACAGTCTGCATTGATTGTAGTCGTTGCATATATGCAACGAGCGTAAAATGTTGCCTAGGATTTGTCGATTTAATAGTCAGGGATGATCTTTCAGTTTGGTATTACCTTCGTGATGTCTGTGATGTTTGGCTAAGTTGCTAACTTCGTTGGTCTTATCAACAAAGCTAATCAACGGCGAATCCGGTTAGTACTTGGATGGGTGACAATCGGCAGACAGGTAAACCATCTCGGTATGTATCCAGCGACCCAGGGCAACTCAGCCTGGCCATCCATCCGTGAGTACCAGTGAAATCTGGGACGTAAATAAGCACACAGCGCGATGCATTGCACTAGCTCCGCATCCGCGTTCTCGCAGTGTAAACTGGTGTCTGGCAGATTAGCGCCGCCACATTGGTTTTATGGCTCGGACAGGACTATACGTTGTTACGATGTCCAGCATATAATATCAGCTTAAACAATTTGCGTCGGTATTTTTCCCGGCAGTAAAGTAATCAAGTATCAGGTATATACGTACTATATCGAGGGTTTAGGCCTACGTTTTTGATAGACGTGGTTTAAGATTAGTTGACAATAGACAATGGGGGTTCGCCACGTGGTTCGCCAGCTGTCGCCACTGTATATAACGGACGGTACATCAGTGGATCAATATTGTTCGTATTGTGCAATCACATTGTGTGACTGCCGGGGGCGCCGCAGCATTGTATTAACTCTGTCTCTTTCTACGTATACGTATGCGAGGCCTATGTATTCTGTCAGAGTAATACCGTTGCCCCGTATCCTGACTGACCGATAGATAGAATCAAATGGGTCGTAGGCCTCGGTGAATCCATGCTCTGTGCATTGGGATCAGTCTCTCGGATTCATTTCGCGTAGTTTCTGTGGCTGCAAGTTTGATTACTGCAGAGAGACACTATATGCATCGGACGAATTGTGGTTTAAGGACAACTTGAGATTTCTCTTCCGGTCTCGTGCATCTTGCAGCACAGTGGTCGAAGTGGGTCGGTATGGACCGGTGTGGCATACCGGCACTTCTTTTCTGAGAGGAAACAAGCCCGTACGCTTTGCAGGCAGTTTTGTAAGATTTAGGCAACTGGTCGCTGATCGATCATTAATCAGATTTTGCGTTGGCTTGTTCATTTAGCAACCATTTTTGTTCCGATTTGTCTTTATTCTTCAAACTGCACTTAATTTGTTCAGTTGATTTTCGGAAAAAAATAATTAAAATTGTTGCCACTAGGTGTCATATTTTATGGTTATAATGCACCAGATTCGATTTTGGCTGGAGCTTTGTTTCAGACCCGGCTGGGGGAGCTCACAGCGCTTCCTCAGACCCCCGTACGTGGAATTCAAGGGTCCTACTTTTAAGGGGAGGGAGGGAAAAGAAAGAGGGAAAGGGGAGGAAAAGAGAAAGAAAGGGGACTGTAGGGGACGGGACTGGACGGGACGGAAGGGAACGGAAGCGGGGGAGAGGAAGAGAGGCGAGCCCTCAATTCGTAAATTTCTGGCCACTGATTTTAGCGGTAAAATTTGACATCTGATTTCATCAATTTTACATAAAGTGCAGGGGCAACTAACTGTACAAACTGAAAATAAGAGGTAGGGGACGCAGTGCCCCCGAGTTTCCCATTACTTTGACCACTGGTGTCAGTGTGTTCGCTAGGCGGGGTGACTATATGCTCGCTGTGTTCGTGATGAGGTCGAGTCGATTGATCAGGCACTACAGTATAGCTTGCAGTGACGCGGCTGGTACGTCGTCGATATGTGAGGGGGGGATAGTGGCTCTCGTTCGCACACGCAGGTACCCCGCCATCGCCTCCCCTCCCTATATTGATTACATATACTCAACAGCACTGAACAGAGTATGCCTCCTGTAGTTGAAGATGTGCAAAGTAGTTAATTTTTGTATATGTTAAGCTTTTAATATATAGGCATCACCCAGGACTGAAAAACGATGACATCCATCAGTAGACAGTGCTTTAAACTACACCTTAAAACGTGGCTTTTCTATCATGCCTGCCCGTAGCGGGCGTCGAGAACTCCGCACGGACGCTTTAGAGATTTACTAATTCTTTGATTAGTTAACTTAAACCATTATAAGCTTAATCCATCTACGGCTTACCCGCTCAGTGCTGTCTGCGTGTGTCGCCACTGAGCATAGGGGCCTAAGTGTAAGTCTGCTTCACGAGAAACGTAAAGAACGCAGAAGCCTATAGAACTTTCAGATTACTGAACGTTCGAAGGCGTTCGACATTTTCGTCTAACGAGAGGCGTACTCCAGGTATGGGATAGCGACAGTAGCTGTACACGGCGATGTTACATGTAGGTCACGGGCCTGCGTGTATTTTGCAGATGTTCCAAAGATGTCCGGAAACATCTGGGTATATAAGCTTTACGTTACGTTTTTGTGGTCCCTGGGCGTTGTTGACAAGATGGTAGGTTTGCCTGTCGATGTAGCGTCAACAGCCAGGAGTGATAAGTTCTCGAGACCCACGATGTCTCAAGGCCAGATTTAATGGTTTCGTTTTCGTTTTCGTCCTCACCAAATTGCTTTCTTTGTCATGCATCTTATTCCGAAAAAAAGTATCAAAATCGTTTACAGTGTTATAACTCTTGACTTAACTGTTAAAGAGCGCTTACAGCGAACTGCCTGAAATTCTACGGACTGCCGAATGAAACGATTTTGCTGATGATAATGAACGTTGACTGACTCTGAATAACAGCAGTAGGCTGTAACTTGTAAGACTGCGTTATTGCGCGTTTTATGGTTTAAAAATGAAAATCAGTTTATGGCGACTGATTTGTCGGATATTTGCATGCTGAACTTTACTGTTTCGCTGTTCAAGTTTTCTTTGATATCGCTGTCAGCGGCAGAAGACTGGCACTGGCGTGCGCTTTCCGCTCTCCGCAGCTGCATAGGTGACACAGAGAGCAGACGTGAATTAGTATAGGTCTAAGTAAGTAGGCCTCTGAAACGTGTGATGTGGCATTCAACTATATTTCGTGGTTTTGAGCCGCCAGTGAACTAACTCACGCTAGGGATTATGATCACGATAATTAGTCAGCACTCAGCAGCGCCTCGAACTGGGGCATCGCACCGACGCTGCTTTTTTAAACGAAAAGTGGAACATAATTTTATTTAACAACCTTATACTTGTCCGTGCTGGCAACGGAGGTATAAAAATGTGAACACGTTTATTCGCATAAAGCGGACATGAACAGAGCAGAAATAAAACACAGAAAAATGTATACTAACAACTTAACTAAAATTAGGCTATATTATGTCTTTATGGCATGTCACTGTAGATATAGCGCCTTCTGTAAAAGTTAAACTAGGACCTCTGTACCGGGTCAAGTAAAACCGGTTTGACCGCTGATACCAGTGCGTACCGTTCCATGTCCAGGTGTGGCTACCATTCCTTCTCTCCGTCGTATCAATAGCTGTACTCATAGCCAGGCATACGGCATCAGATACGCGTGAGTAAGCACTGGACCAACATGGGCGACGATCATAGACAAGACGACAGAATTTCGCGGTCGTCACGTGAAAATGTAAACCTGCAGACTGTTGACGAGGACAGGTCGACGAGCGGCGACGGCGATAAAAAGTTTTTCGCGAAACACAACTCAAAGAACGTAAATCCTGCGAAAGATGCAAGTACTACGCTGAATACGTTCTCCGCAATTAAGGTAAATTATACAGTTATACACTTGTTCAGATGTTATACCATAACATACGATACGATACGATACGCTAAAACAAACTGAAAATGTTTTAAATGGACATGAAATAAGAGAAAGTCAAATGGGAGTACTCATGTGTCTCACAAAACATAAAAGTACAGAAACAAATGTTTTTCTACCGTTATTTTTTACTTTCTTGACAGGTAAAGAAATAACTATAACTAAAAGTGAAAAACATAAAACCAGAAAACAGCCTTATACCAACATTTATATGTATTGCTTTAATAGACCCACCTATTTGATATACTGTCTAAGTGGTTGAGCTAATCAAGCGATTTTGCAAACTTAAGGAGGGGTCACACTGGCGGTCCGAACGGCCGTCCGAACGGTCGTCAAAAACACCAACTCTCCGTTCGCCAGTGTGACCCTTCCTTTAATAGGCCGAGGCCTAGATTAGTAAAAAATTACTCAGTCTTAGGCTATCTGTCACGCATCCGGGATTCCTAATGCGCATCCTCCAAAACGGAAGCTTGTATAAATTCTTGCAGTAACCAACGCACATTGTGATTTTGTTGTTCTTTTCCTTGACACAGGCGTACATATTTTATGCTGCGGCGCCAGAAGTTCAGTGACGCAGTATTTCCGAACAAATTCTTTTCAATTTCACTCAACTGTCGGCTAGCAGTGAAGATTACACCGCCGGCGTAAAATGTTAAGTCGAAAGATAATTTTGTCAAGTGGGGCGCAATTTTGCTTGTTCGCTTCCGTTCTTTGCAGTTTCCAGTTTCCCCTTCATTTCTCTTTTTTCTCTCTTTTTTCGCCGTTTTTCGTATTTTTTATTGCTGCAGTTTTCTTGTCTCGAATTTTTTACTTTTAACCATATAACGTTAGATTGCGTTAAATTGAATTTATAAGTCAGAAATTTAGGTCAGATCGACCTCAGAGGTGTGGGACCTTAGACTCGGTGACTCATTAAAGCTAAAATTCCAGTACGCCGACTTTCACCGAAAATTCCCCGCGGGAAAAGTTACGGACACAAATCGTGAAAGTCGCGAACACAAACCATCTTGACATGTCGAGATGTTTGAAACAAAGTCTGTGACAAGTCCGCGACAAACCCCGTTTGTGTCGCTCTAATGGAATTTAGTCTGTTATAATACACGGGGGAAGTCGGCGAAAAAATCCGCGGACTTTGTCGCGTCCGCGACACAAATCATGAAAGTCGGCGACATGATTTGTGTCGCGGACTTTCATGATTTGTTTCTGCGACTTTCCCCGCGGGGAAGTTTCGGTGAAAGTCGCAAAGTCGGCGTAATGAAATTTGGCCTTAAATAGGCCGTTGCTTTTAACAATGACGACGTCAGTGACGCTTTGGGTTCGATTTAACCCGGACCGGCGTTCATTTGCTTTTGCACTCACCTGATCGATTTCTGGATTGACTGCAGTCTGCTAAATCTAGTCCTTGCTGACATCAGTCTGACGTTAGACTAGACTGCAAGGGATACAGGCAACCCCCTCCCTTCGAGACAAACCCCCTTACGACATAAACTTCTACCATAAATCCCTACCTCGACGACATCAGCATCGTATACTCCTCTCCACTGGAACATTTTTCAGTTGTAGCTCAACAAAGAAAAGAATTTTGTCGTAGGGGGTTTTGTCGCGGGCGATGGAGGTAGGGGTGGTTGCCTGTACCCCGCAGGTAAGATAGAAACCGCAGGTGCATGCTGGGACGTCGTCAGATAGGGGCCTAAATGACAGAGAGCCTAAATGCTGCAGAGTGAAATCGTGACGCTATATACGACGTTTGTATGACGGCTTCCCAGATTTGAATTCGTCGCTTTCACTTTTTACTGTTCATAGCGCTGCTTTTCATGGATCTTTTTCGTTATTCTGAACCAGTTTCCGAAGTCAGCGAAGTAAGTTTATATCTGCGCTTAATTGCTATACCGTTTCGTGAAGAACAAAGTTTCGCGTTTCAACTCGTCGTGCGGGAGAATGAACGTTGGAACGAAAGGTAGTAACTAGAGCTTGCGTGGCGTGGAGAAAGATATCGTGATGTAAGTTAAGGTGGTTGAAGATCTGGGAAATGCCACTGTCTACGACTCTACGCATTACTTACCAGCTGCAGCGTTTTGCAAAAAAAATCACCGATACATTAATGCTGAGGTATACCGCACGCACTAACGGACCAATTGGACATAAGTGTAGATGCAGACATTCTACCGTCACAGCCAGTTTGCTACGTTGATCACGGTTGATGTATGCAGAAGGCCAGGGGTGAAAGCTGGGAGACGATATTTCCAAAAAGCTGAGAGTTTGCTTTACATTTTGCAATTAAAGCGGTTTCTTTGGACAAGTAAAATTCCGGGGTAAACGGCAGCAAACGACTCTAACTGTATACATGTAGGTGGCTTAACTAATTGTTGGAAATTTTAAGTCGCATTTTTCTGATATCGTTGTTGTCGCATGCCTCAGCAAGCCGCACACCCTGTAGTCGACATTAGACAACCTACTACTTTTTTGCGTCCCGCTGGGATAGGACGCTGAGTTGGCTTTGGCGCGAGACTTGTTGACGTTTGTCGTGATGTCAGCAGTTGTTTAATACTGTATACGATCATTAGTAAATTCGTCGCCGATTGTCTCTCCCCCGCTACGTACTGAATTATCCCGCCCAGCATAGATGATACGAAGCAGAAGCAATACCATTAAGGAGACGTTAGCTACTGTCGTCGCTATAGTGTGAAGTGTGAACGGCACGCTATACTGCATGAATAATGGCCGTAGCAACCGCATCTTTGCTGGATCCTGCAAGCTTGCTCTTTGGTTAGCGTATGTGATAGGAACTGCATGCATCAAGTTGAGTCTGAATAGACTTCAGTTCGTCGCGGTGTGATTCTGTTTCTGTTGTAAGTGGACGTCCGCATTTTGTTTTTGTATTTTTGCGCGGCACTTACCAAGATCCCATTTTGTGGAAAGGGAAAAGACAGTTTTATTGCATGCGTCCGTTTGTTTTACCCAGTTTACATGCTCAAGCAAACATCGAGCAAACGTTGAGCCATCTTGTCGAGTCAGCTTCATCGTGTAAACGGGGTATTACTTGTCTTTGAATTTGAATGGCGTCGAACTGCGACCGTGTGTGTTTGTGATCACTGTGCTTGAGGACAGAGTAGGCCTAGACGCAGTTTATAAGCCTAGTGCCAAGCAGACAGCTAGACACTGGATTTTCCACCTGGGACAGTTTAGCGACAGTTCTTTACGTACATCGTCGATTACATCGAAAGTTTTCCCCCCAGTACGGACACGGAGCAGATTTATCTGTAGGCTGTATGGCTGTACAGACAGTATAGTAGCGACTCCAGCTTGTTAGCCCACCCGGAAGCGAAGCTTTCGGAGCGGACTTAAGTTTTACTGCAGATGTTTTTAAAAAAAATTTGCCACGGGATCAGCGAGCTCCGTCGGTCGATCACCGCGAAATTTTGCACCGTGGTCTGCACTTGTTTTTATTTCTTGCTTTGTACTCATCAAGCTATACAGTCTGTGACCAAACATCTTTTGGTGGATGGATGTTTTGGAAAACGTTTTATGAACAATTTAGCCGGAATATAAAACTCGTGCCGGTTATAATTTCTTTCAGCAGAGTGCAAACACTCGACCTAATCTGTGCATCACTCAGCTCTGACATAGTTTACGTCCCAAGATACGGTATGCGTTTGGAAAAGTGAGCTTTTGATTTCTGAGACACAGCGGTGCATTGAATACCCCACTGCTGCCAGTCGTCGCAGCCGATTGACTACCGGGAGCAGCTTCGGTAGCTTTTTTGTATGGTTGCCGACACCAATGTCGTGTTTCATCGATCGAATATTGCTTTTGATCGCGTGTGAAGATTGTCGAATGCACAAAAACCGGCCAAACGTCGTGTATGTCTATAGGGACCTATGTTCCACTCCGAGCTGCTGCACCGAAAGATTCGGTCTTGGGTGTCTGTCTGGCGAAAGCGCGTGACGTCGTGACATTGTGCATGACGTCATCAAAGCTTGCGTAGCGCCGCTGCTGTGTACATGCGCAGAATAGAATCGCACGATTTGCGTCATCACAGACAGATGCGCGAAAAATAATTCTGATGTGATGATGGACGGGCGAACGCCGGCCGCCTGAAACTGACAGATGGAGAATGGGCTAACCAATGTAGAGTGATGATGCTGTCGTGTGTCGGACGTGCATATCACAATAACGATGTCATGCAGTATTTGCAAAATATTTTCTAAACTAAGTGATTGTTTATGCGTTCGTTACATTGTAGACTAAAGTGCAGGCGCACGGTCATAGTTTTTTTTTTCGGGACAGGCGTAGACTACATTGAGTCGAGTAACTTTGCTTGGACTCACTTTTGTGACCCGTGTCACCCGTGTCGATCGCAGTAAGCAAATTCTCTTGCTGCCGAGTCATCGTTACTGTCATTACCTGCACCTCAAAACATGTTTCTTATTCATACTTCACCTTCTGTTTATATATAGTTGTTTAGCGTTTCATTCTAACTACTCAGCTGTTTAACATTGAAGTAGTTGCAGTTGTACTGTTTAGGCAATCATGATAGATCGATTGATGTGATTAAATAAACAAGTCGTCAATAACTTAACATCTTCGTCGGTATGGATGCTACTTTAAAAAAATATCTGCTATTTCAAGAATCAGAGTCTCTCGATATGAGCTTGCGTTTACACGGGTGACACATGATAGTCCAGCCAACGTGTGGTTTTTAACCTACTTGGAAGCATTTGCGTTTCCTTTGCTTTGTGCATATATAATGAAAGCTCCTTGACTGGTGAGTAAGTTCTGCTGATTGTGTGGGGCATGACGTTACTGCGGTAGGTACCGGTACATTGTAAATCCTGCAGTTATAAGCTGTACTGTTGAGCATGAACAACACCAAATTCGCAGCGTGCGATTATAAAACATAAAAACACATTCGTATAGCGCAATTGAGTTCAAAATGTAACTAGTGGTGCAGGTGTACTGGCCCGTAAAGATTTAATCGACAAAAAGCCATGCTGTCGCGAGAAAAATGCGGATGCTAATGCGATAGTCTGAGACCTATAGACCATAGGTATCCATGGGCTACTTTCCTCTTGCTTGCTGTCGCTTACAGTTCGTGTCTGCATTCATTCAGATGTTTCTGATAGACTTCGAAAATGCATGTTATGTGCAGTGGAGTGCGTAATGGCCGTTCAAGGTCACCCAAGGTCATTGATTTTGCTATCAATCGAAAGCGCGCATACGACTTCCTGTTGGTAATCAACTTCTATGCGCCACCCTAAGTTAGTTTATAGTTGTAGAATATGCTGACCGGGATCGATTAAGGTAGCAAACAGTAAGCCTATACACAAAAGAAAGAAAAAATATTGTCGTTACTACCGGTCAATATTGCACTCAAGATTTTTGAATCGTCTCTGGATAACCACGCTACAGGCATACGAAACATTGCCTAATAGGCAAGACAGACATTTATCTATATCATCTATATAATAGGTCCTAACAATGAGTTAGAGTTACCGGCGGATTCGGCTCCCAAACGGCACTACGAAATTTTGCACGCAAACCCGTGTCTTACGTGGCTGTGTCAGATGTTGCTGAGGGGTCGTCCCTTTAACAAAATTTCACCTTTTTCTAAAATTTTTCTGCGGTGCGCTGCGGCGGCCTGCTAGCGAGGCCTGGCTTGGCAGTAGGCCTGTTGAATAATTTCGTCTGACTGTCTGTATCTGTATGCAGTATTTACGGCGAATGACGACGCGTTCTTCTGGTTCGCCAGGGGGCGACGCCGTCAGCGTCACGTCCAACGCTACGACAGGGTCGACGGAAAGTAGTCGCAAGATCAAAGTGCAGCAGTGGAGCAGCGTCCTGACGGTCGTGTTGGTAGAGGGAAGCAACCTGCTGCCCAAGGACGAGAATGGCTTCAGCGACCCGTACGTCAAGTTCCAGCTGGGAAAGGAACGATACAAGAGCAAGGTAGGCTACGTTTTTTCTCCCCTAACTCAAGGTGAGGTTTGGTCGAACTTTAGGTACGATGTGTCGTCTGTCTGTCGTCTGTGCTCTGTAAAACATGTATTGTGGCTAAATAGTACGTCGTAGGGGGTCGGCAATAGTACCGTTGGATAGGACGATGACGAGTTCTTATAGGCTGTTAATAGTAACCATATTGTCCAGCGGTTTGACCGCAATTTTGGATGCAAAATTTCTGCATGTATAGCCATCACGCACGTGCGCCGAATTAACGCACCGTATCTCAGCGTTGATTGTAGCGTTCGATATAACAGCGTCCCCATAGTGTGCGTGGGACTGTACTGACTCTGGGAAATCGTCGTCTTTCCGCGACCGGAAGTCGGATATATACAGTACGATCGACCCACTCTAGCGACAGCTAGTTTTCTTTTTAGCGTTTGTCAACGTACAGTAGGCCTGTTGTATAATTTAACGTGGTGATATCTGGTGTTATTCTGCGGCTACTTATAACTGTACTAAAACACTGCTGCTAGTTTAATAACCTATGTTTATACAGTCTCAGATAAACGATTAGGATGATGATGATGATGAGACATTTTCGCAAATGTTTGCATAGATTGTTTTAAGCGTATTTTTACGTTTGCGTTTTAGAGGTTGCGCTTGTCAACTGTTTATTAAAAGAATGTACAGGCCTACGATGATAGTACCGTTAATGTGGCTTTAACCGAATTGCCTGATACATCTCGTCCAGTTTTGTTGACTCGTCTATTGTTCACTTCTGAATAATTCAATCTGCTCCCCGCTGTCACCTGGCTGGCTTGTACAGGCGCCTAAATGTAATTAACACTGATTACTTATCCCGTTTTCTTTTGTTAAAGTCCTCCGGTTTCGAAGTCAATTACCACCGTCTGACGTATAGCGCTGCCGAACGTTACCAATGATATATTCCCTCCATGTGCATTGCCATTACGCACCGCCACGCAGTGCCGGCGTTAGAGAGTTGAAGCCCCCCTCCCAAATACAAGTGTGAGGCCCGTATAATAGGGGGTCTGGGGCGGAGCCCCCAGCGGGGTCCAGAGGCAGAGCCCCTGGTCAGGGAGTCAATGGGGCGAAGTCTCCCTGAAGCTGAAACACTTTTGGCTTTTGGACGTTCACTGAAAGTCGCAAAATTGAACCCTTTTTAAAAAATGTGAAACGCAAAAAAATTAGATACAATTTGTGTTTTCTTTTAAAAAATGACGTCTATAGGCCGCAATACATCACAGATTACTATACAGTAATGAAAAGTAGTAGAATTGTCTACTTTGGGTAAACTTTCCACATGTTTATTCATTTTATATCATGAATATATTTTTTAAAACTAAAAAAATAGTTTTCACATTTAGCATGAGGCCCCTGAACATACATGAGCCCCCCCGGCCGGGGGTACGGGAGCCCTTCCGCCGGCTCTGCCGCCACGGTGTATTTATGTGCACAACTAAGAAAGCGAACCGTGCTAAACACGTCTTAGTTTATATGGTGCTTAATTTGCTTCCAATCACTCACGGGAGCTCACGATGGAGCGGATCAAGGAGACCTTTATTCTAGCTATTATCGTGTAGTCCCTGAGCGGATGGACCAAAAAAGTGCCTGTAAAAGTTGGCTGAGTGGGCGTGGGCCACATTGCATTTGGCTGCTACTGAAATTGGTATATATATATTTATTGATTGATACTGTGACAACGAACAGAGTTAACACCATTTTCCAGAAGTGATGGTTAATTTTGTGTTAGTCTATGCCCGCTGTTTGTTGCTTAGACCTTAGCTGTGCCATAATTACTGGAGTTTATGTAACATTCACAAACGTTTTTCAACTTTTAATCATAAAGTGTTTTTATATGTAAGTTTTTTTGACGTTTATTACATTCGTTCAGCCAGTCGTTAAGGGCTCTATAAATATGTCACTACGTAACATGGTTTAGACTACCGCTGGGATGCATACAAAACATATTGATCGTGAGGAAGTGCATTGGCTGCAGCCGAAGCTGCTCTAGCGTTTCATGAAAGCGCCCTGTCTTTGAGACGGACGTCTGAGCCTTTGAATGACAGAGTCTCTGGCTAGCGGACAGACGAATACGACAGTCCTTTATTCAACCGCCTGTCGTTGTCTGAATACTGAATGCATTCCGAAAGCGAAAGCCAGTCTATTTTGTCAGTGTCGTTGTGGCATGTGGGCAGCCGGACTTAAATCTTGACCTGTCGGAAAAGTTTCTTCAAAGAATAAACATTTGAGACTGAAAGTCTCCATTTGGAAGGAATTTAGGTGCGAAATTGAACTGTCGGTTTAATTTTCTGTTTCATGTGTAACCAGTCGGCTGCATAAATATCCGATGAGTCGTCGTTTATCTTTGCTTCGGTTGCGGTCTCCCGCAGTAATACTGCGTTATAGTATAGTTCATAATTTATTGAATTTCCCGGGCGTCCGTCTGTTTGTCTGACTGTCCGTCCGTCACCACGCGTCCGTAATGCGCGAAGTCAGCGCGAGATAAGGTCACGGAAACTTCACTGTCAGCTGCGTCAGGACTTGGCTACCAGTGTTGTAGAAAGCCATGATTTGTAACGTTTGTCCATAAATTCGAAGAGAATTATCCAAATCAAGGGTGTTAAATGATGATAGGTTAGGGTAAAATGGCAATTTTTGTAAGTGTTGTTTACATAAATGGTGCTGATGCGTTGTGTTGTGTGCGTTACAGTATAAGTCGAAGACGCTGGACCCGCGTTGGTTGGAGCAGTTTGACCTTTACATGTATGATGACCAATCCAACCAACTCGAGATAACCGTCTTCGACCATGACGTCAGCGGCAGAGACGACTTCATGGGCAGGTATGTACGCACGTTCACGTTGTCGCTTATACCGGCAGGGGCATCTATCTCCCTAAATTCTTGGAGCAATTTTCTCCCCTAACTCAAGGTGAGGTGCCGCAGGCGCCGAAAACGAAACGCCGTAGGCGTCAAGAGAGTGAGGGAATGGGGAGGGGTATTTCACTGTCTCTCCTCGGCCGACTAGGGGTTCTGGGGAAGCATCGTGTGAACCCCCCCTAGTGGGGTCCGGGACGGAGCCCCGGTGTGAAAAACGAATTTGGTGCATTTTAAGCGTCAAAAACGCAGCACTTCTGCTTGCAAGATATTGGACACTAAATCAGAAAACTCTTGAAAACTTTTTTAAAACGTTAAAAAATAAAAAAAACGTAAAAACTTTAAAACCCAAAAAATCGTTAAAAACCTAAGATTGTCACCCCCGGTGTTATATTGTCACGTGGCTGCAGGGCGTTGATAAACATAACGGACCTGGAGACTGAGAAGACACACAGAATACACCAGCAGTTGGAGGACGATGCCGGTTCGCTGCTGCTGCTGTTGACTGTCAGCGGCATGACGTCCAACAAATACCAGCTCGACCAGTCCGGCCGCACCATGGACGACGTCTGCCGCGACGACATCGTCCGCAAATACGTAAGTGTGCGCCTGCGCGTGCGACAGAATCTAGCGTGCAACAAAACAGGGCGTAGCTACGTACAGTGCAGCTGTCAGTCAACTCGGTGCGATGGCGCTGCCAAACCCGAGTCGAGTCGATTGACAGTTGCACTGTACGTAGCCCAACCCTGTTTTTGTCGCATGCAAAGTTTTGTTGCACACCTTTTAAGTGTTCGTCTTTTCTGGTGACTGTGGCGTGGTTTAGTCGCTAATACGTTCTGGTTCATCAACGTTGTTGATCAGTGTGTGTCTGGAATGCTTTTTTATCGTGTTTTTAGCTTTACCTAGCTTTAGTTTCTCTTTGTACATATATTATTCTGTCTTCTCTGCTTTATGTTACACTGTACTGTGTGAATTGAAATAAATATATTAATCATCAATGTTGTTGCTCTACGCCGGGCCTGGCCAGTGCCTGGATGGGTGACTTTCTGCAGACCGGTAAACAATCTCGGTATATAACCAACCACGCAGGTTAACTCAGTCTTCTATTCATCCGGGGTAGGTAAATCCAGTACCGGCCTGTTTGGCTGGGGTTGAGGCATCGCCTCCTATATATAAAAGTGTAAGAAAGTTTATTAGTAATAAAAATAAATGCATTTTCATCTTCGGATAGAGGTATATTGGCAACATTTGTGCTTAATTGGCCTGCTGTGTACGTGTTTTGTTAGGGGTTAATTCGGTCGCTGTCAGACATAAAAGATGTCGGATGGTTGCAAGTCAAAGGTGAGTTCAGAGCAAGTTAGTTGTGAGGTCGTGTTAAAAAGCAAGTTAGCTAAAACATTTGCTGTATGATTTTCGGAAATCAATGGTGAATGATTTAGAATATGAATTCGTTTCAGTTTCTGGAGTTTTAATACACTCGGAGGCGAATTTGGGCATGTTGTTCGTGTTTGGCCGAACAGGGTCCCCAACAAAAAGTGAGCCCCCACAGTCAGAAAATTTCGCACAGCAGTGCAACATTTTTTTGTCTGTGCCATTGTGGGGACCTCTTTGTGGCGTTATGCAACGTCTAAAAGTTTACTTGATGCAGCACAACATGCTTTGGTTGGTGGGGGGGTTAGACCGACGCCGTAGGCCTACTGCGAAATCTTTTGTTTTTTGTACATGCGTTTCGGTCCGTTTTTTGGCCGACCTTGGCCGTCTGCGTATCAGCTATCAGAAAATTTATGGGAGGAGCCCTCACATTTTTACTGGATAGAGGGAGGGACGATCGGTTTTAAGGCTGGCGCTGATATGCTTGGTGGATTTTGTTCGTTGTGGTGCAGTGCTGAGAGCGCATGATCTGAAGTCGGCGGACATTGGAGGCAAGAGTGATCCTTACTGCGTGTTGGAGCTGGTCAACGACAGGCTTCAGACTCACACTCAGTATAAGACGCTTTCGCCAGACTGGGCCAAAGTATTCGTCTTGTCAGTATCAGCTATCAACGATTCTGACGACAGTTTTAAAAACATATTATAAGAAGGTTAATGGGTGTATCTAGTACTTTTTTGGAAATGGAAGAGCTACGGAACGTCACCTGCCATATGGGATCAGACAGTGTTACCTGCCACCAGACACAGGTGAACGCGCCTCGCCTTAATTTTAGCCAAACTGACCGCTACTCAGTTTACCTGCCCCTAAGGGATGGAAGGCTGAGTCGATCTTAGCCTTGATTAGATACCGAGATGGCTTATCTGTTTGCAGTAACCGCTTGAAACGGGGAGTCGAACCAATGGCCTCACCTTCGTAAGTCTGACCGACGCTTCACCGTTACTGCATAAAGCCACCTTAATCATAGCACATTTCTAAACGATTCACTGATTGTATGGTGTTGAGCGTATTGTCTGCTGTCGTGTGTGTAGTAAAGTTGCTGACATTCACTCGGTGCTCGAAGTCACAGTCTATGACGAGGACGCTGACAAGAAGGTCGAGTTCCTCGGAAAGATCGCCATTCCACTCCTCCAGGTCCGAACACTTCCGTGAGAGTAACTCTGTAGGAAGTCTATTAAAACACTACATGGGGTCTGCAGTAACTGTTTGGATGGTTAATTTGAAGTTAACTGCAGCTGAATTATTCTAGGAGTATGATGTATTGGGATTGGTGTGTCCCATACCAATGGGTCGTTAAATGGCAGATGTGAGAGCATTATCCTGTGATTTCTGTATCGAATGCGGTGTTTGGCGTGTGAAGATAAACTGCGGCAAGATGCGATGGTATAAATTGAAAGACAAGAAGTTAATGGCGGCATCTCAAGGCTCAATACAACTTGAATGCGACTTAGTCTTTAACCACGTACGATCAGCGCGTTTATACACTGTGTCCGGAAAAAAGTAACCCCCCTAGACGTCGTGCGATAGAAATGTCAAGTCTGAACAAATTTGAATGAAATTCTGTAAACTTAATTTATAATAAATTGCTGAGGCGACCACCAAATTTCGTTGAAAAATATTATTTCTTAGCGGAGTTATTATTTGATCGAATATTGATAACAAAATATCGCTGTTACCATTATGGCGTTACACAAGTAAACCCCTCTGTTACTGTTAGTGTACATTTGCATAACTCAAACAACATTGGATTTTGGCAAAATTCTACACCAACAATGCAGCAATGTCAATTAACAATGCTTCGCCTATTGGCAATCAACTTGCCGAATTTCAGTTAAATTTACCAATTAGCCAACTATAATTACAACGGCTTTTCTGAGGTCACCCCGAAACACTTTAGTTTTAGGTTCTTGTGAATGACGTCAAACACACACACGAAACTCAAGTGTTTTGGAGTGACCTCACAAAAACTGCCGTAGCTATTATGTGCTTTGACAGATTTAACTGAAATTTGGCAATTTGATAGCCAATAGGCGACGCATTGTTGATGTAAAATTTTGCCAGAATCAAATGTTGTTTGTTGGAGTTACGCTGATGTAAATTAACAGAGGAATTTGCTTATGTACCGTCATAGTAACAAAGATATTTTATCGATATTCAACAGTTAATAACTCCGCTAGGAAATAATATTTTTAACGAAATTTGATGCTCGCTTTAGCAATTTACTGAGGATTGAGCGTACAGAATTTTATTCAAATTCGTTCAGATTTGACATTTCTTTTGTACGATGTCCAGGGGGTTACTTTATTCCGGACACAGTGTAGTTAGCTAGACTAGAGAAAGTTTTATCGCTAATCGTCATCTTTGATCACGAATAGTCTATTCGTCGCATGACCTTCGATCAAAGTCTTATCAAAATGGACTTCATTTAATGCCATTTGTCTTGTATTGCTATAAGCGACCCTTGTTGTCATACAACGTGTCTGTAAGTGTCTGCATTTCTGCATCCGTGGTCTTTCTGTTTCCAGTCTGTCCGCAAAACCGCATAGTTAGTAGTTGCACGCCACGTTGTCTACTGATTTGTTACCGTATTATTAACGCGGCCGATATCGAGCCATATTTCAATTGAAAACGACTTGCAGGCTGTATTTAGGCTATGTAATGTCTCTGTGTTGTACAGTTCAAGGCAGCTATACGCACATTTAACCCGCGTGAACCGAAGTACATGGCTCCAGAGCCGAAGTTCCGGGTGTCGGTAAGATGTTCCCACTTACACTGTTTTTGATGATAATGATGATGATGATGTCAGAATTTTTACGTTTTTCGTGTGAACTTTATTGCTGCAGACAGTCACCTATCCAAGTAGTAACCACTTGACATTGCAGCTCGAGGAGGGTCGTGAATTCTGCGGTTTTCGTGTTTTTTGGATTGACTACAAAAATAGTGTGAATTTTGTAGACAATGAAGAACAACATCAATCGTGTGCAGCAGTACGTCGAGAATATGGTCGGCGTCGGCGACTTTCTACAGAGCTGCTTCAGCTGGAAGTCGAAAATACGCAGCATTCTCGCCTTCGCTGTACGAGCCTCATACGTCTTTATACGACTGTAGGCCTACGACACAAGCACCCCTTTCGCTGACAACCCCCCCTTACAACAAAAATCATTTACGACAACCCCCTGACGACAAAACCATTTCAATCACATGGAGAACTGATCAGATCAGCGTAAAAACTGTTTGCAAGAATTCAACATCCATTAAGCTGTGTTAAAGATGAGGGTTTTTTTGTCTTGTTAGGAATTTTGTCGCGTCGGGTTTTCTCGTAGATTTTGTCGCAGGGGGTTTTGTTGTAAGGGTTTTGTCGCAGGATATTTTCGCGGGGTGTTTTCTCTGTGCCGTATTTTATATACGTATGTTTTATTGTCAATGTCAGTGTCAATATTATAGTGTTAAAGTGCCCTGTCTACAAATAGTTAGACCGGTAGTGCATTAAAGTGTCATAAACAGTTGAGAGCTTTGCGAAAAGCCAGAATTTATTCAATGTTTCTGATGTGTGGAGGAATCTGGTTTCATATTATAGGACCGCAGACGGAGAAGGCGCGCTTTCCGAACTGGGTCCGTGTTCTCACGACAACAGCGGCGTTGGTCGTAGCAGAACGCAGCTTACCGGCGACCAGAATCTCCACTGTTAAATTTCAACAGAGAAACAGTCAGCAAGTCGAGACTGCTGTGGAGATTAAACAGAAAATTTAACGAACAAAGATCCGTCAAAAAAAAGAAACTAAATGGCACTGATGGACGGCGCTGATTTTCGTTTTTAGCCCTCAGCCAGACACCAGTTTACACTGCCAAACCAGCGATACGGGGCCAGTGCATCGCGCGGTGTTTTTGTTTACGCCCCAGCTTTTGCTGGTACTCATTGCGCCTACCCAGGGAGGGATGGCCAGGCTGAGTTAACTTGGGTGGCTGATTACATAACGAGATGGTTTACCCGCCTGGCGACTGTCACCCATTCAGGTACTAACCGAGCCCGGCGTTGATTAACTTCGCTGACGACGTTACCAACTAATAAGGTGTAGTAGCAAGCAAGAACACAGTTCACGGAGTCCAGATAGGCGCTGGTGTGTCTGTTTATATGTGCAGGTTTATCTGATCGTCGTGTACAATTTCGAGTTATACATGTTGCCTCTGACGCTAATCGTCATATTCATCTTCAGTCTCGTGCTGGTCTGGTACATGGGACTGCAGAACAAAGACAGTGTCAGTATATAGCGCTGTTCATCATCATCATCGACAACCGTGGGCTCAATGCCCGTTGGTGTCTGACGCCATTCTTACTATCGCTGCCCACCGCTGCCTATCTAGGGCAGCG
>Ga0209367_1000086_pt1 | contig 60043 bp, 30 predicted proteins | sample WorMetLIZISLAND2_FD_187412 | JGI IMG/M metagenome (GOLD analysis project Ga0209367, IMG submission 187412) | Marine gutless worms symbiont microbial communities from Max Planck institute for Marine Microbiology, Germany - Olavius geniculatus... ...
ATAGTTTACCGCTCAGTTAGCTGACAGCCAGTCAGATTTTGTTCAGAAACGCGCACAAACTTAACTAGCGAGTTACAGTTAACAGACGGTTTGCTAACTGATCAGTTAACTAGAAGATCTAGAAACCGGCCCTTAGACTTTTGTTTTGCATGGAAGCTTGACCTTACGCTGTAAGTGGTGCATTGATGGCATATGCAGGATGTGGAAAAAGCCGAAGATCTGAAGGCTCAGATGGATGCCAGAGGTTTTCAGCATTCTGCCGAGACGTTGTACAACCTGTCACAGCTTGCTGCCGACCATAAGCACAATCTTGACGAGGCTCTTTACTACAAACAACAGCTGTGCGTATTATGAATGAGTGGTGATAATATATGTATGCTGAATAACATTATACAGTACCATTTCATTTGGTTCATCTAGTAATTGTTTTTTCATTGTTTGTAAGTGGTCACAAGTCGTGACGATTAGCAGTATTGCTTTGCGTACAGTTTACAAAGTTTCAAGACAACGAAAACAGTTGTCCGACTCTTTATCGTTTGACTGATTTCATGTCTGTTAACGATCAGGATTGACACCATGAGAAGACTGAGAGCAGTGGCTATGACTAGATACTTCGGAAACAAGAACATTTTTTACAAATCCAGTTTATGTTTTATAGTCTGCTGTCCATTGCGGAGTGCCTTTGGAATCAGGTTTGCGTTCGTCTGATTCAGTGTGTTCAGATATGATTTTTGTGTAGGGAGAATGACCGCCCTTCGTTCGTCATTTTGCACAAATTGCCGTTGAGTATTGCTTATCTCCAACTGACCAGTGGCAAATTTGCAGGTAGACTGTTGTTAAATCCTGTCCGTAGTACAAACAGTAGATAATTGTTTGTGGCAACAATTAATTGGTCAGACAGAAATCTGGATATATGTGGATTTTGTCGGCGAGATATTGGAATCTGTTTCAAAATTAAAATGCCTGATTGAAATGCAGACAGGAACTGGCTACAGTGTTTTTCATAGTGAAATGTCGAGATCAGTTCACTGTTCAAATTGCTTGTAGAATGGCAGTCGGAGTTTATTTTTCTAATGATGATCAGAACAAAGGCAACTAGACAAAGGAGGGATGTCTGAGAAATAACAAAAAAAACGTATTCTGGCATGTTGTTGTTACACTGAGAACAGGACCTTGTGGAGATTATTAATAAAGTGGGCTGCTAGCTTAGCTAGGTTTGTATAGAAAATGGCTATTAAACAGCCAGCATGTGTTGTTTGTGTGACAGAGGCCATTGATATGCTGAAAGACCACATTAAGAAAAATGCTGAAGGTATACAGAGGACTGGTTTTAGTGAAGGATATATGCTGGAACCTCAATGTGTGAAGCTAATGTCTGCTTGCTGTGAAAAAAATGACATTTCTGATGCTATAGAACTGGCCAACGTGCTGTTCGACTGTGGATATATCAAGCCAGGAACTTTTAATATTCTGCAGAGTCTAGTTGTGGAATACCTGAAAAAGTAAGTTGTGCATTATTACTCGTATTTTCAGTATACACCATGTCTCAAAAAATATGTGCCATTTAAATTTTTTGAATAACTTTATGAAACATTAGTCGATTTTGATAATTTTTGCAGACAACATCAAGAAGAAACTTGGCATAAATAAATGATTGTAGTTTTGCCCACTTCACCTAAATACTGTTGCTACACCACCTTGTGAAATTCGGAAGTCGAGTTTGGTTGTTTACAACAGTAAATTCGTACTGACTCGGAAATGATTAACTGAACAGCGACAAATGCGAATAACAGTTATTACCTCTCAAAAAGTCATTACATCATCTGCATTATAGCATGTGCTCAAAATGTTCGTCTCTGGAACGAACGCAAACAGTAGATGTTGACACCAACTTGCCAACAGCACGTTCAATAGCCGTATGACACAGAGTGGCTCACTCGCAGTTGATGCATCATTTCAGTTCATCAACGTATGATTTTAAAGTAAATATGGTTAGTGTTAAATAAATAACAGATATTCAATGACTTTTTGGTTTTTGTAATTTTCTGAGATAATGCATGCATTACTCAATATGAATTCATTGTTGTAATCGGCCAAACTACAGCATCTGAATTTTGTGAGGTAGTGTAGTGAAAGTAAATATGTGAGATGGGTTAAACTGCAGTCATTTACATCAAGTTTCTTCATAATGTTGCATGCAAAAAATTATCAGAGTCGGTCAATGTTTCATGGAGTTATTCAGAAAATAAAAGTGGTGCATTTTTATTGAGACTTCGTGTATAGTTTAATTTACACATGTGGGCTGTTTGACAGAATCTCAGTTAGTTATCAGGTTTTGCCTTTCACATGGTGTTTACACTTAATTATGTTGATTAAGTCATTAAATTCTGTCATCGTTGAAATTATGCAAATAACTAACTTTTGGTGTGGAAAAAAGAAAGCATATTTCGTGCATAATATACGGCTGCATTTGTGTTGAGAACGTTTATCTGCTTTTTTACAGTAATTAAGCTGGTTCATGCATTGCCTTGTTTGAGAGTATCGACATACCAGCCTGTAACGTAAAAATTTTTTGGAGGTGTCTTTAGCTGCAGTACTATACAGTAGATGAAATAACACGTGATACATTTCTGTTAATTTTTTGGGCTCAGGACTTAGGAGAGTTGCAGGGCTTCACCAATTTTTAAGACCCTTATCGGGGGCTCTGCCACCATCTGTCATGGCTATGTACTGGTCACTTTTGTTGGAACTAGCGGTTGGTCTGATGAACGTTAAGTTGTCATAGATATGAGTAATTCTTGCTATATTGACTTATTTTGTTTTTTTATCACATGAGGGTTCTTACCTATTTTTCGTATCTGTGGCAACTTGCTTTTCATGATGCGACATCTAGTGGTGTACAGTCATTCAGATGAAGGCTTCAGTTGTTGCCATAATGTTAACAAACTAATCTATAGAGGTTATAGTTTGATGAATTTGCATATCCGATAGCTTATTAGTCAGTGTTTCTACCAGCATAAGAGTTTATTCATAGTGCTTGCAGTTATGTTCTGTCTGACTCGCCCATTTCAGTCGTTTGGTGTCAAAGAGGAATATTCGTTGTGTCGCATTTGCCACATGTTTAGATCTGACGTTGACAGTGCATTGACTGCTCTTGAGTACTGCGTGAAGCATTTCAATAAAGCTCCAGATTTCAGTAGTATCTTGAAGTTTCTGATTAATGCTGAAGATGCTGACAAGCTACAGAAAGGTATTTACTATGCATATATCACTTCATGATTATGTTTGGTTGTGTCTTCTTTTACCAGAGGACACTACAGAAAGTCTGATGTATGCAATCTTTGTATCAGTATGCTGTATCGTAATGTCATCATTGTAGTTCACAGTTCAAGGCTGCATTATTTGGTGATAGCTACACCATGTCCGGAAGTCAAGAGTCTACAGTAACTTATCAAATTCAAACTTATTTTTAAATTTTTGACACACATTATCTTGATGATACGTTTTACTAAATATAAAGCATCCAAAAGTTATCTTCAGAATTTACATATCAATAAATATTGCTGATGTAATCATGACATCGTTGAAAATACCATTTTCACAGGAAAGTGACGTTTAAATGAGTCCTTGCAATACGAAACAGGACAGTTGTTGAAAAATTGCAGTAAAAAGCTTGATAGATTGGAAACATTGAAATAAATTACTTTTTTGCAAAATTTGTTAACCTAGTTCTGTTTTCTGCCATGTTAAGCATAGATGTTGCTGCATTACGCAAACATCATGGTTCATTAACTGCAGTGGCGTTGTCTCTTGTCTCTGCAGCATGCATTAGTGTCACGGTAGTACACATTTTGTCTCCAAAGCTGATTATTGTCTCCGCCACGGTGAACGTAGTGAACATTGGAGGAGATTAAAGAGATTGGTCGTTTTCTTTGTCGTTCTGTGTGTGTGTACATGATGACTCGTCATCATCTCTACGTGTCATACACAACTGGCAGGAATGGTGGCACCCTTCTGTGAAAACTTCTACATTTTACAGTAGTAATGTTTAAATCACTTCACTTGGTGGAGATATGCACTCTCACGAGTGCCTTTTAGTTGTTAAGTTTTTTCACTGTTGTTGGCAACTTAGCTACAAGCTAAAACAATATTTTTCTGACTGCTTTTTGTTCATTTTGCTTTGGAGTTAAGTAAGAATATAAAGACTGTATTTTGTGCATCTGTCTGTCGCATGTCTGCTGTCCCAAGTGGTGACTATTGAATTGATAGCAGTTTGCATTGCAGCTAGCAAGCACTGGCCAGTTTATCTAAGCATGACTCGTGCATGAGTTGGCAGAACTGTCATGGATGGCGGATGCTTTCTGCTGCAATGTATAAACGTGTGTGTGTGTGCATAATGAATGTGTGTTGTACATTGCTGCAGCGATAGATCTCGTGTCGTCGGTGGTTGGTGATCAGAAGATGTACTTGTGTCTCGTCAAAGAGTTTGTTGAGTGTGGCAAGTTGAAACAAGCACGCAGGCTTGTTGAGGTAGTTATTATCACTCAGCACACAGATCATTACATTAAGCTTCAGTATTAACTTCACTGTCCTCCATTCAGCCATTTTAGGTGGCATTTTTACACGAACAGCAGCTACTGCTGTAGCGCGTCTTAGCCATCGCAGTTCTGTTCGTCCGTCTGTCACACAGGTGATTCAGTCAAAAACAGTGCAAGCTAGGATCACCAATTTTCACCGTCGGCTGCCCGGAAGACTCTAGTTTTAGGAACCGTAAAGCTTTTCCAGAAATTCGAAGGAGGTCACCTCAAACAAGGGTGCTAAATGAGAGGGGGTAGTAAAAATTTGCAATATCCAGCATATACGGTGTTGGCTCTGCGAGCACGTCAAGCCCTCTGGTGAGAACGAGTAAGACACTATAGCCGCGGATCGTCTGGCGGCTTCTGGCGATTGACATGCTTTGTTTTACTGGGCATTCACGCATGCACCGCGGCTGTTGCACGTTCCCGTTTGCGTTAGCAAATCACTTGTATTCACTGTTGGTCTGGTGTATTGATTCTACCGGCGCTGCCAGAAGTTCTCTGAACTAGTCATGGTAATAAATGTGCTTGCCACTGCTTGGTGATATTGTTTGATACAATACTGCGAGCCAATTCATGTGATACTTGATTTCTTGAATTTCATGGCCAAATTTGCTGTCATTTTGTTTTTTAAAAAGTTAGTAAAGTACAAATAAACTGCTATAAAGCTTGCAATTTATTTGAGTTTGGGTTTGAATTTGTTGCTATATTCAGGCACCTGGGCTGAGGGCCGATATGGAAGCACTCATTAAAGATTGTGGATATTTCATCAAAGCAAAGAAGGTACGTGATTCAGTGTACTTTACATTTACCATTTAAATTTCACCTGCCCACTGTGAATTACTAATCCAGTTTTAGATGTTGATATTTAATGTTATGGTTAATTAATATCGTGGTTATTTTGCTGGTGTAATCGAATTACGTGATTATTGTTGATAAAGTTAAAGCACGATATGCTCATAATTCTAGTGTATCGATTGCAATTAATTTTCTGTCAGTTATTCAGCGTATTTTTGCAGCCCTGGCTCATTATCACTGTACATCTGTAATGTAATTATTGCTTATTAAGTACTCTGTGCATGCATTGTAAATATGTTTACAAGGAGAAAGAGCTGATGCAGTTTCTCGATGTCACCAAGCATCTGAGTGGTGTTGATCGCAGTCAGATGCTGCTGCAACTCATCAGATACCATGGTGAGATGTTGGTCTATGAGATCTGCCTGCTTGCTTGTTGCTCTTGTTGTTGCATGATGAGCCCATATGGCAGTGCCAATATGGGAAGCCAGTGCTATTAAGAGATGAGGAATTCCTAGTGGTTCTCATACTAGATGATTCGATCGGAATCTTTGTCTTTCCTTCGCTCGTGGTTTTTTGACAGCCATTTTTTAATCGGCGGGAGATGGAGGGAAGTGTTGAAGGGCACCATTTGACAGCAGCTAGGTTACTCATGTTATGTGGGGTAAGCTAATGTTAAGCAAACTGACACACTTTAGATGATTGATTTTGATGGTTCATTGTTTGATCTCACCTCAGTACACCTGTAGGGTAATTTGTTACACCACTGCAGACATAGTGCAAGAGATTGGCAGTATTGATGGAGCCACGGAATAAGTATGCATTTTTACATACTGCAGTAACATCCATTGAGTGTTGTCATCTGGGTGTCTGACAAGAAAGAATTTATTAAAAGAGATAAGTTGTTAAAGCTGATCAGCAAAATAAATTTATATTGTTTTGTTCTAATTTTTTGCATGTTGATATTGCTTGCCATTCTTTGAAAATCTGCAGTTTTCCATTTACTAGCATTTGTACTATTATGTTTGTAATATTATTTGCATCGTGTCATGTATTTATGGATGAGGAGGCTTAGATTTGGATTGATGCATAATTGGATTTTTAGCCAACCGTACTTAAGTAACGGTCGAGCTTATGGTACGGTTGTCATCTCTCTGTCTGTCTCTCAGTTGTTGTCATCTGTAACGAATGTATTGTTCTATTGTGGCTAAGCGTTAGGTCGTACGGGGAAATTTTTTTTGCACAAATAATTAGCCATGTGTCTTAAACCTAGGCATGCAGAATTTTAGCTATATAGTGCAAGGGGAACATTTTCAGATTTGTGGTTGAATGAAGGGGGCAGGAAAATGTGCGTTTTTCAACGGAAAATTGGCCATACCTTGGAAACAGTGAGAGATGGGCCAAGGTTACTATTAATCACTAATAGGAAGTGGCATACACCCTCTCAGATAAAATGAATATCATCAACCTTGGATGACCTTGAAGGTCACTGACAATCAGTATGGTTGGCTATCTTAGCGACAGCTGGGCTTCTGGTAAGGTGTGTCTTGTAGAGATGGACCATGGACAGCCTGATGCAGTCGTATGTTGAAATTATGAATAGTGGTTCACATACTGTTTTGCTTGTTTTTAGTGTTAGATAGTTGGCATTTCTTTACACAACTGATGTGTGTATACGCTAGCAATCAATAACGACAGCCAGAAGATGATGGATGTATTTTCCTTGTATGAAGAGGAGCAAGTTTTACCGAAGGCAAACGTACTACGTTATGTGGCAAAAGTGTTAGAAGCGCATGGAGAGCCAGTTCCATTCGAAGTGCCATCAACATCGGTAGACTTCACTTCTCACTCTTTTAGCTAACAGGATTATAAATGAACAGCATAGGCATCTTAACAGGAACTTCTAGGCCTGTCATCCATATTTACTGTAATGAACAATTTTGCATAACTTTTTAATTGAATATTTCATCTGTGTCATTGTGCAGTTGAACAGTTGAAAACTCTGTGCAGTTAGAGTGCATGACGTGAATAACTGCAACGTGAGGAATAGTGCCACACTGTGTCAGTAGAGTGTTGAGGGGGGGGCTGGGTGGATTTTTGCTGTGTTTGGAGATTGGTGATCCTGTTTGCATCTGCTTGAGCTTGGTGCTTGCATTTTGTTGTCGTTAGAGAAATGATGAGAACCAAGAATCTTCAGCAAGCAGGGGGATGAAGATGTCATTATTGTCGGATCGTTCCTTTGGTCAGTCTGATTTTGACAGTGCGCTGCTGGAAACAATGAAGCCAGATGCTGCAGTCGCTACTGCAAAGAAAATGCTGCATCAGCGTCATCGCGAATGTAAGATTCGATCGAAGTGACTGATAGTTGTTTCTTTACTGTTATTTATGCTAGAAAAAATATGTTGGCCCGTTGCTTAAAGCTGTGTATCTCTAACCCTCATCTTTGATTTTTTTTAGCTGAAAATCGGCATGCATCATTTACTGCTGCACTTGGGAATGTTCACGCTAACTTTTTATTTTTCTGAAACTTTTTTTGAGCTAGGAGCCTAGGAACCCATATAAGACTGATATTTCTTTGTTGCAGTTCCATAGATTGACTGACACTAATGGACGGATGTGCAAGAGCTTTTAGAACAGTCGCACCATAGTTTGATCGTGGTCATCATTTTGTCTGTCATTCAACAGATGCGGTCAGTTGACTTGGTTTGGCTGACTGGAAATTTGTCAGGTTTCTCAAAAGATTGCTGCTTATTAAACTGCGATCTATGTCATTGCAGCATTCCGCCGTTTTATGAGGAAGTTAGCAGAAGTTGGCAATACAGGGTGTATAGTGGCTATTGAATCATGCCTTTATTCAAGGCCTTTACTGAGGCATGCAAAAATATGCTTGATGACTGCCCATCTCAACAGGTTAGTGAATGATATGTGTGCTGAATTGGTAGTAATATGCTTTCTATTTTGGAATCCTGAATAAATCATGCTGGTCACGAGCAGATAATTCTGGTCTGCTTGTGGCGTGATGTGGTTTTATTGTGGTGTCATTTAGGTGTTCTAAATGCAGATTGTATTAATTGTTAATTGCAAGGTGCATATTTAAACTGAATGACAATGTCTAAATGATATTTGGTTTGTGACTTACGAATGTACTTGTGTTGATTTAATTTGGCTGGGTCCCAGGAGACAAGGTGATACTTTGTTTTCCAAGTGTCGATGTCGATTGCTTCTGCTACACTCAGATATTCGACACTGCAGTAACTTTGACTTTGTGACATTTAAAGTCGAGTCCCTTTATTGTTTGTCTTTGGTCTTGGCAGTAGTTTGTTAAATGTTATTCTCGTTGTGTTCTTGTTTGTAAGGTTGTTTTTCAGATGCATGCATTCACAGACAGATTAACTGAAAGCATGATGCCTGATGCTGCGGTCATTACTGCATTGCTTACAGACACATAACAAATAACACGCGTGCTTTTGCGATTCTGCATTAATTTCTAGCATTTCAGAATGTTTGCAGAAGCTGCTAGGTGCAGTATATATGATAAGAAGTTCACATTTACAGTGCAACTTATCATTCCAGGTGGTTTTATGTTTTTATTTGTCAGTAACACATTGGGAGAATTTCTGGACAAGTTTGAGAAAGCGCCTGCTCGTTTAGAGACTTACGTGTCAGCCGCTGTGCTGCTGGACACTGCTGACAAACAGCCAGCACTGATGGACAAATGTAAGAGTTTTCTGCTGCTTTCTGTTGCTTTTATTGTTTGTTGAATACTGTCATTTCTGTTGTCATGTTATTATTTTACATTTTTACAAATGTTTATCATCAGTCATTTTACTCCTTTAAGAAATCTACAATTTTAATCCATTAAAAACTTAATTTTCTAACTAGTGTACTAATTAGTGTACAATGTAACAGGATGACTACTCACCTGGAAAAACCGGAAAAGTCACCGAATTCCAAAGTGATCACGGAAAAGTCTGGGAAAATGAAAAAAGGAAAAATTGGGAAAAATAATTCGTGAAAGTATAAACATTAGGTTCACTTCACGTCATTTTGCAGCTATTACTGTGGCATTCACTTTTCACTAAGTGATGAATCCTGAAAGCACGGGCCTGTTTTTAATTAATTACTGTTGACCCAATATGTCAATCTATATTTTGTGCTCCAAATTTCGTACATAGGTTGTTCTGGTCTATCTTAAGCCATTTCACCGCAGTTCACTCTTGAAGTGTGCGCCGAAGCCGAAAATCACTAAAATTACTACTTTTAGGGGGTACGCCTTTTTAATGTTGTTGTGCAAGGGGAATCCCTACACCCAATAGCATGATCTTTAGTTGCAAAACGTTAGAGTCTTTGTGGCAGCCCACAGTTAAGATTTCGTGATCCTAGCTTGCACCATTTTGATACAATCACAGTGTGACACACACGATAGCTAAGATGCGCTAAGCACTACTTGCTGCCGCACATAAAAGTTGGCATGTGTGACTGTCTTTGGAAATAAAACTAGCATGTATCATTCCGTTACTGCTGCTGCTTATAGTTGGTAGATGAGTTTACAGTATCACATAATGTGCTTATCGCATAATTTATCATCACATTTGTGCTGTTTTGTAGTGGAGTCTTTGGCGGTGAAATGTGCCGATGAAACCAAGAGTCAGCGAGTCTGCGATTGTCTGTATAGCTATTACATGTTGACGGAACAGATGGACAAAGTTAAGCAACTGACTGAGGTACATCATGTCATTGAATTGTGATGACTATGATTGTTTCACTAACAGCAAGTCATGCTTGCTGATGACTTGCTCAGTTGATTGGCATAAATTTATTGCATTCGAAGGGTTGTTCTAACTAGCATTTTGCAGCGTTACCTACCCAGTTGCAATTACCTGGGTACCCGGACCTGGTTTCAACTTTCAAGTAACTGAGGAAAAACAACATTTGAATGACAGGTACCCCAGTTAACGAATATTTTTCACAAAGCTAAGTTTTTTGTATAAAATGTCAATAACGTGTTTACAGTATAAAATATGCATACATCCATCAATGTATAGAACTTCGCCACAAAGGTTCCAAGAAGTGTGATTTTGTCAGCATTTTGTGCAAAACGGGTATCAGTTACTCGGATCTGGAACCTGGTAATAAATTTTGGAATCGGGTTCGGGTACCCAGTTCTTGCTACAAATCACTGGTTTCTACATACATTGCATCACATTTTACATTGGTTGTCATCTTGATATACCGCTTTTGTGGGACAGACTCCGTGTAGCTTTTTGTGATCTGTATGAAGGTGTAAACGTGAGCGTATTTTGATAATGTTGATCTGTGCTATTGTGTGAGTTACTTCTTTCTGTGTAGAAATTTGATCGGCTGAAGGAAACGGCTCGTCTGTCGTATGTCACCAGGCGTGCATATATGCAACACAAGGTCGGCATCTGTGAATTTTGCTTTCTGACTATCTACCTTGCTTTGTTTCAGCTTAAATATTCTTTGTTAGTTAGCTTAAATAGTCTTCTTAGTGGCCAGAGATCTGTTAAATGTATGACTTAAAGAGATCCTTTACATAGTGTTCACTCATCAGATGAAACACTTTCTTTTTCTTCCATAACTCAGCTGCGTAACTCCAGATTTGAACAGAACTTTTTTGCAGCTCTGCCTGAAAGAATACTGATTCGTAATATTTAAACAGAATTTGTCTGTTGGTTAAAGTCCAAGTCGCATCATTTTACGTAACTATTATAAAGCGCTAATTGGTTTGATGAAATGCTTATTTGTCAATATTCATTAATGTTCTGGTTGCTAGTACATTTTATTATCCTATAAATCAGGTTTAAAGTACTCACTTTTTCCTTTTCATGGCTTCGGCTATATTCGGAACTGTGACGTCATCTGCAGGAGAGTTGCTAACTAGCTTTATTGTCTTGAGTTCAAATGCAGTTAAATTTATGGCCAGTTAGCCTCAAAAAGGCCAAATTTTTCATCAACGGTTAACCCACTGAAAACCACAACATCGTTAATTTTACTGACCGCACACCTCTAGTAGTGAACAGATAAACAATGACGTAATTTCTGATGTTATCTACTTGTGCTATAACATTATTCTGAGGAAAATTAACGGATTTAGTATTTTCAAATGTGAATGTCAGTTTGTCAACCAAGCGTCCCGTGAGTGACGTCATCAGTATTTGTGGCACATTTGGGTGAGTTTGGCTGGCACAACGCATTTGTGATAAAATTACTTCATAGCGATGTTTTCATTTTAATTGATCAGCGTAGTATTAATTAGTGTTACATTCTACACACATTTAGCCAATATCATTTTTTCATGTGACTTGGACTTTTAAGTACTGTTGCTAATCTTAACAATGATGGTGATGTCATGAAATGTGTTGTGACAACGAGCTTGCTCATCTCAACCAGTTTCGTCAGTTGCTGAAGTCAGTGAGTGGTCACTAGTCCAGTGAGGCACTAATCTGAATTTGGTCCACTGTAGCTAGAAACCATGATAGCCATAGTCTGTTATGGCTAAAGGTGCCATTTGTCCTTTTTTAACCGTCACTAATCCTATACATGCCAACCATTCCGAATTTGGCAGAATTTTTCCACTTGTCGGACATGAGCGTTATTAACGTTGAAGTGCTTTTCATTGAATTTTTGGTGGAACACAGTGTGGCGTTTGCAGCATCTGAACAGTGAAACTGCTATTGTTTTTGTACAAAAATATTCAAAATCATTTTTACCAGAGGCCTTCTGTGATGCTCAAAATGCGCCACAATGAAAGTCGGCTGGGGGTTTGCCCCAGATCCCACTGGGGGAGCTTACAGCGCTCCCCAGACCCTTTAGCTGCATTATAACTTATCGGCCCTTTCGGCCTCCATCGTTAGCTCTTTGGGCCTCCATCATTAGTGATTCCTTTTTTTGGTTTTCAAATGTTGGCATGTATGTAATCCTAACCCTATCTCAGTATTTTTTCAGACTAGTGGACTGATTCCTTTTGCAAGCCTCCTCTGCTTCGATGGCGAACTTCATCTGATTCGCTGATGACAGACTGTTTGTTGCATGTGTTGTAGGAAGAAGTGTTGAATAATGTTATCAGCTTTCACCGGAATGACCGAGGATTTCGCCTTACGTTCCCTTACAACTATCTGCTGCTGCTGAAATGTATTTTCTTCATTTTCTTTTTGTCACAAGGCTTATGCTTGTGCAAGAGATGTGCTATATATGCTGCTGTTTATGCTGTATACTAATATTTAACATGTGGTTAATCAGTCATGGTACTGCACAGAATTTCAAAACAGTTTTTGTTTATGTTTTGATCAAATAAGTTCAGGGTGGCAGGTGTCCAACTGTGCCCTATGAGAATGTAACTTTGTTGTAGAAAATCAATAATTTTAGGATTATATTATTTTAAATGTACCAGAATGCTGTGCTCAGTGATAAGTGAGGGCTGTTTTTTCTGTATTTCAGTTGTTGCTGTACTGTTACATTTTGTTATTATGTTGTGTGCTTGTGTTATCAGTATTAGGTTGGTTAAAGTCCAAGTCGCATCAGTTTACGTAACTGTTATAAAGTGCTAATTGGCTTAATAAAATGTTAATTTGTCATTATTTATTAATCTTTTTGTTGCCAGTGTTATCTTTGTATTGTAAAAATAAAGTTTAACGTGGATAAATGTGATGAAAGTGTGATGTCGCAAACAACTATTAGCATCAATATAGCGTTCGACAGAATTTGAACGCTAGCAGCATCGTCGATGGAGCGCGGTACCGAGCGAAAAGACTTCGCTTGCATTTCGAGGTGTCGCTGTCATACCGGAACTAGACTGACTGTATGCCCTTTCTGTTGCACCAATCGCCGACAGATGAGATGCTTGTGTTATCTGGATTAGGTTTGTTAAAGTCCAAGTCGCATCAGTTTACGTAACTGTTTACCTTCACTTCCAGAATGCAAACGAGTTCCCCTCTCTGAGCGCGCGCTGCATCGATGCTATGGCCAGCTCATGTTAACTTTCTCGCATGCTATAAACAAAGCGTTGTTCCTGACGTCATCATTCCGTTCGCACAGCATTATTTTTATTGAAAATGATGACAAGCGATGACAGCGTATTATTAATTAGCATTACATTCTACGCATATTTAGCCAATATCGTTTTTTCGTGCGACTTGAACTTTAACACTGGCATTTTATGTTTTGGACATATGTAACATCATAACAGTTGCAGAAGCTGAATAACTGTTGTATTGAAATACTGGAAATGTTTCCAGGTGAGCTTGGAGTTTGGTCGGATGCGGTGAAATGCTACCGTGATGCTCTAGATGATGGACTGACGATGAACAAACTGTGGATAAAAACCTTGCAGGCGCTGCAGTCTCTTGCAGTCACCAACGATCAGCCAGTTCCGTGGCCGGTAAGACTGCATTATATCGTGTACTCGTTTTTGTATACAAATTAAAATGTACTTCATGCTGGTTAAATATTTTGGTGACAACTACTTGTTTTATTTAGCATTTCTATTTCTGAAGTGTTATTTTAACAATGCTTATCAAATGCTGTTACATTTGGTTTGCATTTTGTCAGTTAACGGCAGTTGTGCTCTTTCAATGTTTCAGAAACCAAGTGGATCGTTATTGGGGCAGATGATGGCAAACATAATTTTGGCAAACATTGTGAACAATCAGTGGATAGGTGTACTCTTTAAAAGTTCTTAATTTACAAGTGCAGTCATAAGTGGCATTCATTACTTTTTAGGCAGATTATTCGCTTAATACTTGTTTTTGTTGGTAAGGTCATTCATAAGGCACAAAGTTATTTTTCTGCACTGTATCAACTGTTGCAACAGCTGCATGCATTACAGTTTGTCACTTGCGTTCATCTTTTTGATCGATCAACATTTTATCAATTAGTTAATTGTTAATTTATGCAGCCCAGCCCTAGTTGCTACATTTGTAATGTTTGGTCGATGATGCAGGCCAGAGCGCTGGAGAAAAGGATGCAAATGAGTGCGGAGGCGGATGATGATGAGGCTCAGCATATTGATGATATTGCCTCTCCCAGTTCTGACAGTTCAGATTCCTCCGACACTTCTGACTCAAACGCTGATGATACCGATGATACTGTGTACAAAGACTAGACTGACATTGTGACGGTGAAATGATGAGAAATACATGTATGCTCAGTGTGAGAGTTGTGACGTTTGACAGTGCAAGCCATTACTGGCTTTCTTTATCTGTCAAGTGTCGGTATATAATCTGTAGGAATGTTGGTCGCTAAATTTTAAAATTTTGTTTCCTTAGACACTTTTGGGACCACCACTTTTGCTTAGCAGGCAAATGTACACAATATTTTATGGGTAATGTTTAGGTCAGTTTTGATTGCTGACTTTAATTCTGTTAATTAACGGAGTGGCGTAGTGTTATACATTGTGTGTAGCAGTGCATATTGGAGTTCTAGTTTAATAAATTCCAGGACTACATCCTTAATACAACAACAGTAAATTGCACATTTCTGACAGTTACGTTACAGTTTACTGCAGTGTTCCCATTGTTCTACAAGTCAGCTCTAACCTGTAGCATTAAGTGTTTGTTGGCACCTGTAGAAATTTCCAGACATAATGCTGTAGAACATCTTTAGCATTTTCAAACTTAATGTCTCCAAGTAATTTGCTGTGTGTGGTCCAAACAGATGAAAATTATTTGGAGCTAAGTCTGGGCTGTATGGCAAATGCTGTAGTAGTTCCTACCCCATCTCTTCAATTTTCTTAACTATCTAATGAGCATATTGCGTGGTGGGGCACTGCCATTTTAAAGAATGACACTTCTGCAGCAAACCTGGCCAATTGCTGCAAATTGCTGGTTGTAATCAGCAGGAATGTGGTCTCAGTAGAGACGTCTCTTTCTCGAGACGGTCTCGAGGCGTACTAACGTCTCGTCTCGGTCTCAGACTGATGCGTCTCGTCTCAGTCTCAGAGCAATATGTCTCGGTCTCGGCCCAGTAGGTCTAGTCTCGGGTCTCGGGCCATTGCGTCTTGTCGACACGTTTTGTGCAGGCGCGCACCGTGCATACGGGAGCTGCAGTTAGAGCGATACTAACCAGCATGACATTTGTGGTTTAGACATATTCGTTCACAGTGTTTCTACTCATTCATTTACTTATTTATCATAAAGCAGAATTATGTCATGTCAGTCTTTTTTCGTCACAAAATGACCTAGTCGCAGTGAAGATTTGAAGTGTATGATGTCAGAATGAATACTATCAGCCAAATGTAGACGACGTATAAGGCTACAATCAGCTGTAGTTTACTAATTTCAGTTGCTTGCAAGTTGCGATACATGTAATGGCTCATGTCTACAGCGCTGCAGTTGCAATTCTTTATGGTGCAAGCCGTTAATTATTCAGTGATAATAATTCAAAATAAAGTGCAAAACCCACAATATCACAAATAGAAAGCGCTTACCATGGTGCAAGTTAATTAATTCGTATAATTTTTTTCATTGTCAATGTATTTCACCGTACATCACGGAAAACGTCTCGGCGAGACGTTGAAGCTCCCGAGACTCTCGAGAGTCTCGGGAGCTTTAAGGTCTTGGCCAGCGTCTTGGAAACTGTAACATCTCGTCTCGGTCTCGTCTCGATCTCAGCTCAGAAGGTCTCGTGCACATCCCTGGTAATCAGTCGGGCAATAATGCGTAGTGATATTTTCATTCACAGTACGTCCTTCAAGCAGAAAGTCTGTGAAAACAACTTTTCAAGTAAACCAAAAGATGCTTTACCTGCAGCTGACCATTTTTGCCGTATGCAGTGCTCCAGCACTGACATCATCACTGACTGGTGATTGCTGCGTAAGCGGGTGAACTATTCAAATATTTTCAAATGTGATAAAGTGTCACTGCTGATTACTACAGATAATTTACAATAAATTTCAGCACTTTTTACACCTTCTGCGGCTAGAAAATTTTATGATTATTTTTTGCATATGCTAAACGTTGATGCCCATAATTTATATCTTAATAATAATGACGTCACAGTGTGACATTATGAATGAAACCACGGTAAATGATGTACAATAGTGGTGGCTGTACAATGTGATAATAGTTTAAGTTTTCAACTGTCACTATGTGCTTACTGAGAAGAACAGTCCTGGAATTTGTTGAATGCCTCTCGTATGCCTGCGCTGTACAAATAACAGTTTTATTTAATCATGATGTTTTCTTTCAGATTGTGTAAGCGTTGTCTTTAGGTAAATAAGTGAATAATGCTAAAGGATACATTTAGTTAGTCAAATGTTGTACATTATGTGACATTTATGTAACCTTACAGTAAAATGTGCACATTTTGCATGCTCTTTTGTTGTTAATCTGACAGTACATCACTGATGTGCACAAGACTTTTACAGAATCAAGACTTTCTTTTTAAGACTCAGACCACATATTTTTCTTTTATTCTCGATGCGTTTCGACACCAAGACTGGTCTAGAGGAATACGTTGCTGTGTTGCATTCAGTTTTATCTTGAATGTGTAATGTACAAAACTCAGTTGTGCATCTGTTCATACTGACTGATTACTGTTCACTAATGATGTGCTGTGTGATGTCAAACAAAGTCTCAATAGCATCTTCTTAAGTACAACATGCTTTCACCGGCTGAATTTCATCTCTAACTTTTGAGTGTGGCATGTCTTGATTTTCATGTATTTTAATACTCGTCACTTCAATAAATTCGGTGGCTATAGGAAAAATTTAAGATAACGTAGGCCTACTAAACAGAAGTTAATTGAGCAACTGTTTTAGGAAAGAAACGCCAGCACTAGCCACTGGGCGACTTCACTTTCTGACTTTCGCTGATCCAAAGCTAAAGCTGAATGCTAAAGTCTGTACTTAGACCAAAGTTTAGACCAAACACACCACAGCGGCGATTAAAACTGTACAGCAACTGAGGCCTAACGGGAAATAAATCAATTACGTTTGAACTTGCTTATTTAATTGTGCAATGCACGTAAACGACGTAATTACGTAACATCTTACGTCATTGTGTAGTCATTACGGTCTTTATTTTTGATACGCACACTGCTTTAATATTAACTAAACTATCCATACCTATAGGCATACTGTAAATCATCGCCATGTTTTCGCTCAGCTAAGTTGAAGTGGATTCTCAGGCTCGGCAAAAGTTTAGTCTTAAGGTCTAAAGCTATCTCTTCCACGCAGATAGAACTACTTTCAGTGTCTTCTAACCCCCCCAAATCGGGCGCAACTCCCCCTCAGTTTTTTGCTGAGGTTCCTCCCTAATTTTTGACTCGTTTTCCTCTCCATTTTGGACTTCTTTTTCTTCTAGGGAGAAAGTTTTGTTGAGTAGTTTGCCGAGTAAAAAATTGGGGGAAGTAAAAATGGGAGAAAGTTTTTTGTTAAAAATGCAAATTGAAAAATAAAGGGGAATTAAGAAATAGGGAGGAAAGTTGTTAAGAATGTAGTTTGCCCGGTGAGAAATAGGGGCAGAAAAAAATAAAAGGGAATTTTGTTAAAGGTGCAGGTTTGAAAAAATAGGGTTAATAAAAATAGGGGGAGTTTTATTAAGGGTGTAGATTGCCCAGTGAAAAATAGGGGGTGAAGTAAAAAATAGGGGGAGAGTTTTTTTGTTAAAGGTGCAGATTAAAAAGAGGGAAGTAAAAAGTAGGGTTGGAAGTTATGTTAAGGTGTGGTTTGCCCAGTGAAAAATATGGGGGGAGTTTTGATCTATACAACCTTATCAAAACTCCCCCCCCTATTTTTCACTGGGCGCAAGCTGTGCGAGATAGGGCATAGGTTACTATTAATCACTAATAGGAAGTCGTACACTGGCTTATGATTGCACCGGATTCAATGACCTTAGATGACCTTGAACGCCAAAAGTAGGGGTTTTATGGATTTTTGGTGATTTCGGGCTGCGAGACACATTTCAAGAGCGAATTGCGTCGAAACCAATTGACACAGACACAGGTTTTCCCGGGATTGAGAATTCAATCCCGGTTTTGCATTCACTAGATGTGACCTATCTATTAATCATGGTTTTGAGTTCAATATGAATTATGGACATCGAACGAGAATTAGACATAGCGGAAGTAGTAACTAAAATGAGATCTAACGAAGCCGGAAATGAAACTGTGTATAATAATTAACAATTAAAAACTAACAAATTGTATGCGATTTATTAATAAATTCTGCTCAATATGAACGCTTTTATTTTTACTTTACGATAGTGCACAGCTGTATTACGTGTTAGTGAAATATGTGGCATGGATAATTAGATCCGAAGACTTAAAAGATTAACATGTCTACAGTTGGCTTGTGTGTTATCAAAAAGTCGGCGAAAACTGCCAAGCTTGATAATGTGTTTGAACACATATTTACTCCACGCATTTACCAGGTGAGTGATGTTATCATTATGCAACTTAGACGTTTTGTTGCACTTAGTGCGGCTCAGATCATGACAAATGTAGACAGTATAGTGTATGAAATTCTGGTGGCACTAAATGGTCAGTGCTAGCGGTAGATCTTCAATCTCGCACTAAATGAGCAGAAAATTACTGGCGGTAGATCGTCACTTCATCTCATTACATTTATCACGTTATTAATGTAAGAACGCAGCCACATTTCTTCACTGCATTGCCAGTACTGTGATTATAATAATTGAAGTCAGGCACTTTTGTTATCAACTAGCATACATTAAATGACATTTATTCAAAGACATGTGTTTTACTATAAAAACAATTTTGGCTTGAGATGCATTTTGATATAACACTGACTAAGCCTGATTTAAATATGTGATAGTGCCGTGGCATGGTTCATAACCCTTCTATGTCTGCCAGGAATATAAGTTCTACCATCTGCCCAATAATTTGTCTACTCGATCTACCTCTAGCAATTTTCAAATGCTAACAGCAAGATCAGCGATCTATCACTGGAATTATTAGCACTAAATGCCGTAAATGTTTTTGGTAATTTTTGGTCGTTTTCTATACTAAAAAGCTAACTTTAACCGAAAACAACTCGGCAGTTGTTGTTAGTTTTCAGTTTTTAAGTAGTTTTTAACAAATAGTATTACTGTGGATTTTTTTATTGTATAAGGGTGAGATGAAACACTGCATCAGCAGCAAATTACTGCAGTAGCGCTAATCTTAACCTTAATTGTGACCCTAATCCTAATCTGACCCTAACTTTGATCTTAAACCTAGCCTTACATTTAACCCTAACCCTAAGTTTAACCTTAAGCTTAATGTTTGCCCTAGCGTCTAATTTGTAGTAATTTGCTGCCAGTGCGGTCTGTGCTGTCATAGCAGTGTTTCTTCACACCATATTGTATTAGCCACCCTCATTTGTCATTTTTTGACATTTTTATCATTACGCATAGTGCATACAGGGATGATGTCTATGTGCAACACGAATTGAATATGCGTCTAAACCAATAAACAACACCAAACTAATGACACAAATTGGCCCATTTTTTGGCATTAGTAAGCAAGACAAAAACTAGTAATGATTTCATGATTTAGCTGTGTCAGACTTGTCAGCAGTTTGGAATTCATTTTAGCATTTTTTTGTATTGCCGGTATTGTTAAGGTGTGTAGTTCATTATTTGTAAATTCAGTATAAGGTTTTGCTGTTTGCAGGTTGCATTACTGGATGTTGCTCTCAGACGCAACTCAGTTATATGTCTCGGTTCTTCATCTGCCAAACAGTTCCTGGCTGTGATGTTAATTAAGCAACTTGCGTATCAGACAAGATATGATGGTTGCAGTGTTAAGTTGCGAACACTGGCATTGTTTAACAGTGGTAAGATGTATTGGGTATTGCTAGATTACTTTCAAATGTATTCATTCAATATAAAGAGTGTGCAGAGTGGTTTGGTTGATTATTATTGTAGTACATATACTAACATTACTATTAATATTATCTCTTTTAGTCAGAATGTTATTGGTTTGCATTAGAAGATAGCTAACAGTCTCACAGAATAGGTTGTACTTGGTACTCAGTTTGTGTATTATACTTTTAACCTTAGAATCTATAAACATTGCTTAGCATTATTTTAGTTAACATAATTTCTAGGGCATGATTATTTTACTCTGATGTTTGTATTGATAGTTGGTATCTTTAGAGCTTGTACTTTTGAGTTACACCGTATAGATGATTTTTTTTGCTTGCAGTGTTTAGTTTTTAGGACAAATTTAATCTGTATCCTGTGTGTGTTTTTATGTCTCAAATATAACGTATTGCTTGCTTGTGAATTAAGATAATGGTGATGTGTTCAAGTGGTGTGAATGAATAATGTTGTTCTTAATGGACTTGTTTTTGTGCAGAAGATGCCGTACAAGAATTCTCGCAGGTGCTTGGTATGCATACTGACCTCAGTGTTGGTGTCATTACATGTGAATCCAGTTGTCCGACAGAACTTAGCCAACATCGTGTTCTCATTATGACTGCTGCTGTATTTTTGGTAGCTGCTGCTCAGGGTTTTTTGTCATTATTTCCAATAAACCTTGCGTTATTTGATGAATGCCACGATGTCATTAATTCCAATCATGCTTATGCTGAAGTAATTAAGGTTCTGAATGTCGATAATGCAAGCAACCATGTGGATAACCGCTCCACACAGACCCACATCTTAGGTCTTACAACTTCTATTCTTGCAGACATTGCGAAGCCGTCTGAGTTGGAACAGCGACTTGCTGGTATTGAAGCTGCTATGAGAAGCTCTGCTGAAATGGCATCTGATTCCATCATGGCTGACCTCTACAGCACAAGGCCTCATGAATCACTACCAGTAGTGTGCGAGAACTATGTTGATACCACTGGCCTGTATGATGAAATCCTCTGCATGCTTATGGCTGCATTGCAGTTTGTAAACGATGCACAGATTGGCACTGAAAGTGACGAAGATTCCAAGTCAACGGTGAGACTAGTAATCACAGAGACAGTTCGTATATTGTCTGAACTCGGACTGTGGTGTGCAGCACGAGTTGCCGCTGCATTTGTCAGGCAGCTGAGCAAGCTTGAAAAGCCGTCGAATGATTTCATACAACTGTTGCTTCGTCTGTCAGCGACCATTTTGCGAGCGGTCGAAAAGCGCATCGATACTGTTTTCGATCGCTGTGTTCAAACACTTTCTGACTTTAGTACATTTGTGAGTCCGAAGGCTCTTCAGCTCATCAATGTCCTCAGAGAGAGCAAGCCTGATGACAGTTTTGAGATTATCAGCGGAGATTTTGATGGTGACTTTGACAGCGATGGCTGTGAATGTGATACTGATGACACCATGTCGTCAGATGACGAAGAGCCTGGTGAGTACTCTTGTGCTAATGATGCAAAGAAGACAGTGAAAAACGACCGAAAGAACACCTCGATTACTGGGAAGAAGCCTAACAGTTCAGGGCAGCATTACGTGGCTGTGCGGCGCGCTGTGGGTAGTAACGGCGTGGCTGCTGCAGAGGAGGAAGGCATCTGTGCAGTCATCTTTGTTGATCACCGACACACGGCGTTTGCTCTGAACAAGCTGGTTGTTGAGCTGTGCAACTGGGACACGGATTTGTACTTCGTACGCAGCCATTACATTGCCAGCTACACAACGCCGTCTGAGGCGCAGCATTTAAAGCAGGAAGAAGTACTGCGAAAGTTTCGCCAGCGTGAAATAAACGTACTCATTGCAACTAGTACATTGGAAACAGGTGTTGACTTACCTCGCTGCAATGTTGTGATTCGGTTTGACCCTCCAACGTCATACCGGTCGTATATACAGTCAAAGGTAGGTTCCTGCACACTTGATTCATGTCAGCACATCAACTTTTTACACTTTCACGCTATGTCTTCTTTAAGTATATTTTGTGTATGGGCACTCTAGGTTGTCATCATGGTGTTCTTAACTGAAGATGTTGAACAGATGCTTACGGTGACTTATTTTCAATGGTACATTTCAGCTGTTGGATTTTTGAATAACAAAAATTTGGCTTTAATTTTAAATCGAGGTACTTGTGGCATTGCCAGCAGTGTTATGAGTTGTGACCTGCCTTTCTTCATGCACAGTTTTGTGTATGACATGCCATCGCCAATTCACCATTGTTTTTTTTATTTTTATTATTTTTTATTATTTTTTATTATTTTTATTATTATGGAGTTGTTGTTTAGTTTGCTGATAAACATTATGTAACTTTATGGTCACATCTAAAAATTACAGCAAAAGCTTTGGAAATGTAGTGTATCGTTCATGTTCAATTTTGTATATTATGGTTACTTTTTAATACAAGGTTTAGTCCGTGTGAAATTTTGCTATTTTTTTGTTTTGGCATTTATTGTTGTATGTAGGGTAGAGCACGTGCTGCTACTTCGAAATACTGCGTACTGGTGGATAGTTGTAATGCTGAGCAGTTTGCTGCTGATCTCAACACCTACAAAGGCATAGAAACTGTCAGTCTCATTTGCATTGTTTTTTTCCCAAATATTTGTGTTTTCATCAATGTGCATTTTTATGTTTAAGGCAGTGAAGTAAGAAGTCCGTTGTTGCAAATGAAAATGTGAAGTTCAAAAATAGACTTACCGAAAGTTACTTATAAGCATACTTTAATTTTTTCCTTATACAGTGTAGTTTAGTTATGGCTGTATGTCTCAATAGAAGTTCTTCATTGTTTTTGTAATTCCAAACAGTGGAGTTACATCATTTTTTCCAGTTACACCAATTACTTGCTTATACATGTATGTTAACCCTTCGACAGGAAGCCCAATTTTGTGATGACGATGGGAAGCTGGGGTCAGTTTGACCCCACGAATATTATCATGCATTCTGTCAGTTTTAAGTGGAGTTTTGAATGTCAATCAGTTGCTTTTACTTAGAAGAAATGCTAGCATTATTTCTGTTATCTAATATCGATTGCGTTACCATGGTAACAGATTTTTGAAGAATTTAAGCAGAAAATATGATATATCAAGGTTTTTACATAAAATATCTGCAAAATCTGTGCACGAATTTGAAAGTTTTCAGTTTCAGACAATTAAATAATGTTAATTAACTTTTACCAATCTTCTTCACCATGGTGACGAAATTTAGACAACATACATAAAATTTAAAGATTGTGGCGTCCATAGCAATGGATTTATCGTGTTTGGGCGTTTCAATTATTGTCAGGAGGCCTAAGAAAACGAATCCAACACAACAGAGTTTTAAAAGCTAAAGCAAACTTTATTAATGCTAACGACTAGCAAAACATGCAAACGACGATTCGGACGGTCCAAGGAAAGGGATAGACAGACGGACAGACGGAAAAAACCGACAATACACTAAAGGTCCGCAACAGATTCCCACAACTCGACTCAGAGTAGTTTAGCTAGGAGTTGAGGCTCTACTCTACTCTACTCTAACTATCATAACTCTAGGTTTTATGCCTCATACAGCGGTTTAAAACAAACGAACAAAAACTCCGCATGCATCCCACGGATTGCACGCATGTACGACTCGTCCTATAGTCAGACGGCGAGTGCCGGTGACGCTCCAGTCAGTGTTTTGGGCGCCCAGCACAGCAGGCTCATTCACGTGGTCACCGTGGCTGGCCCATGCAGGCTGCGCGACCGTGACAGGATGCTACACGAAAGTATAGCCAATGGTCTTACTTAGTATGATAAATATGGTTTATTAAAGATTTCTTGTTAATATTTCTGCTAAATAAGCTGTTGCTATGCAAAATTGTCACCATAGCAACCATTGCTGTGTGAAATGTACACCGCTAAATTTACTGTAGTGAATAGCATATGAATAGGTTATTATTTATTACAACAAAACCTTGTTGCCATGGTAACAAAATTTAAACAATATGCACAAAAGTTATGCACTATGACATCCACAGCAATGGATGCTACGCAAAACTATAACCATTGGTTTCACTTTATATGGTAACTGAAGTTTGGTCACAGTTCCGTGTCAATATATCTGCTGGATAGGCCATTGCTGTGCAAAGTCGTCGCCCATAGGAACCGTTGGTATGTGAAGCATAAGCCATTAGATTCAATGTAGTGAGTAGCATACAAATAGGTTACTATCGCCATTATTTCTAGCACATTTGAACACTTAGGACTTGAGTTACAGCACACTAAGCTTGTTGCTGAGGGCTTTTTGTAACTATAGCAACAGATGGTCACCAAAGGGCGGAAAATGTGTAATTTATCATTTTTTCGATATAATGTCACCAAATGAAACTAAATGTTTGGAAAAATCCATTTTATTAAGCATAGCTGACTGGAGATATTTTTGTGTACATGTCGACAATCAAAATTGCATAGAGGGGTTGTCAAGAACTTCTCAATAGGAGCGCCCCCTATCTGCAACAGCATAAACTAAAAGTGCCAGATTGAAAGCAATAAATAAATAAACTGATGATGATGATGATGATGATAAATATTAAAAGTCATGAAAGCTTGTCCATATACATTTAATAGATTTTTTAATAATTAACAATTTATAGTGTCTGGGGTCAATTTGACCCCAGCTTCCTGTCGAAGGGTTAATGAGCCACTACTGTAAGTGTCTTTAGGCAACCTAATTGCATGGTAGGAAATTCCACTTATTGCTCTGTTAGCACTGGAGAATCACCAAGCTTTTTATAGTACTAAGCCGTTGGATGGCTATTAGCTGAGTTATGGAAGGTGGGCCATTAGCAACATGGCTCTGCTATAAAAAATAACAGTTATGTGGTTGTTGTGTAAAAGGGGCAATTTGATGCGTTATAATTTATGTGGGATTTGTTCAATTAGCACAGTGGAGTGTGTTTTTGTCTACATACAGATTTTGCGAAGTCGATGTCACAATGAAGATGATTACAGTTATGAAGAAGTTGATGAGCAGAAAGCAAATGTGTTGTTGAAACCTTTTTGTCCTTCAGAAGAGCCTGATGCTCCCCAGCTTGCCATGACTTCAGCTATTCGCCTAGTTAATAGGTTACTATTGTATCCACTTCAGTGTTTTGGTTAAATTTTTAACTGTTAATTTTGCTACTTACGCAAGTCACATAATTTTTGAAAATTTTCAGTCAGTCTTGTAGTTAAAAAATCAGATTAGATGAAATTAAATTAAAATTTACTCTTAATTTCTTAGTTAATTACACAAAGAGAAATCATAAATTAGAAATATACTGCCAGTTTGACTATCCTTTGCTTGAGTTTTTCAGATGTAGTTAATCGAGATCATTATTAACAGATTAATGCGTTAATTTTAGGTTAATGATGTTTATCAATTTGCAGCCATAGTTTTATTATAATCATAATATTTTAGTTGACATGTCAGGCTGACAGATTTAATCAATTTAATTTTTTTGGTCAAGTATCATTGTACAAATAGTAATTGTGTTGCATAGTTTGTTTATTTTTGTGTTAATTTGAAGTTGAGTTAATATAACAAAAATAGAGAGAATAATGTTTGCTGCAGCGTGTTTATGAAGCAGTTTTGATACACAGTTGCGTAAACAGAACTGTTACATATAACTCTCGTGTGTGTGAACATGGTCACAGGTACTGCGCTAAACTGCCAAGTGACACATTTACGCATCTGACGCCAAAGTGCCGCATTGAGTCGGTGCTCGGAGATAATGGCCAAGATGACACTTTCTACCGGGCGGTGTTACGCCTGCCAATCAACTCTCCAATCAAGTACCCAATTGTGGTTAGTCAGTTGTGTTGAAAGTTTGCTTAACTCGGTTGCCATTGCCAGCAGAGAATAGTTGAATGTTTCTGTAGTTAATTTTAGCTATTTGTTCTTGTACGTCGCATGATAAAACTATGCTACTGTAGTATTTGTCCTTATTATTGTTTTCAATGTGACTTACTTTGTTGCAAGCAATTGTAATATTCTGTGTAGAAAATATTATAGAACTGTTTAACTTGTGCAGCTGCTGTCTTCTTTGTTTGGTGGCATACATGTGTAGTCATTGTACTTGCATCAACTGGTACATTGCACTGTAATTTCAGTAAAGGGTAAAACATTGCACTCACAGTTATTGACTGGCGTATGACGTTGGAGATTGATGTAGCAATTTGGAGGTGCTGCCTAAAGGGATATGATAAATTTTGCCTTTCTTAGTCAGGATGCGCCAGTCAGGGGATTAGTGCATGAGACAATTTTTTGGCAACTTTTTGTAACCAACATTTACATGGATAATGGTTGTTAAAATGGTTAAATGCTTTCAGTACAGTTAGGCTGTTGTTATGCAGCTGTGTTAATAAGTATCGTTACAAGTCTTGCTTTCTGTCTGTACTGCATGGGCTCCTAATTTGATCACAAAAAAGGTGTAAAAAACCCAAATTGGTGTGAACGTCGTCCAGGGCAGGTGTAACCAGTGTGCCATTTTTTAGTACAAAAGGTCGGTGTTACTTGGTCGATATATGTTTCTACACCGTGTTCAGGAAAAAAACACCCACTCGCATTTCCTTGTATATCTCCATGGAAAACGTTCACATTTCCACAAAATTTTCCGGGAATGTTTAGGAAAAAACATGTACTCTATTCGTGGAAAAGTTAGATATTCTTTGCTACTGGTGACGTCATGCTAACGTTATATTTCCGCATTTCTAAATTATGGGTTTTACTGTTGAAGACAAACATTTGATGAAATGTTGGCAAGTCAGCAAGGGTTATGGAGTCACAAGTTTGTGCAAGATGTTCCTAGACAATGGACAAGCAACAGAATATTGATGGAATGAAACTTTCAAATAAAAAACTATTAACACGACTGGCAGTATCAAGTTGTTTGACTGATAGTGGGCAACTGGTCATCCACACAGTGATGCCTGCGTGTAAGGATGCCAACATCAACAAAGTTGAGGATCTCGCACTTAGCCAAGAAAATGAACCATGAAAAACAGTTTGTAATGAAAAATTGCATGACATGAGCATATTTTTCGATTCAGTGAACACGGTGACAGTTGATATGTTTTAACGTTTCGTCAAATAATGGTAAAACCCACGATTTACAAACACGGAAATATGACATCAACATGACGTCACCAGTAGCAAAGAATGTCTGACTTTTTTACCAGTGGAATACTTGGTTCCTTCTAAACATTCCCTGAAAATTTTGTGGAAATCTAAGCATTTTCCACAGAGATATAAAAGAAAATGTGAGTGGGTGTTTTCTTCCTGGACACAGTGTAGTTTGATTTATAGAACTTGTACTAGGGAGCTTCAGTGCATGGTCTTCGGCTAGCATGGATGTTTCAATATGTTTGGACGATTGTTGTGTGAGAGAGGAGAGAGTCATTGTGTCTGTAGCTAGGGAGCTGTGGTGTATGGTCAGCAGCTACCAGAGGTAGTCTGTCGGTGTTTCCGTACATTTAGACTGTTGCTTATTGTGCCCGTTACTAGGGCGCTGCGATGCCTGGTCGTCGGCTGGCACAGATGGCCGCAGCATTACAGACATGCATCACACTACATGAAGCCGGGGAACTGGATGACAGACTGCAGCCTGTCGGTAAAGAACTCATCAAGTACGATGATGAAGACTGCGAGTTTGAGGAACATGAGCTTCACGGACAGGCTCGGCCCGGAACCACCAAGCGCAAGCAGTATTATAACAAAAAGGTTATTTTCATTACGATTATCATTATCGTTATTGTCGTCATCGTCAGGAGTAGTAGTTATTTCTGTGCAAGGTTATGTGATTGTGGTTGTTCAACTATTCACTAGTTTTATTGTTTGTGATTTTATTAAGTGGTCTTTTGGTGTTATTATTTCTTATTGCTGTCTTTGTCATAATTCATGTACAATTGTCCTCATTTTGTGGGCATTATGGAGTGTTTTCACTATGTATGTATTAAGTACTGTTGTTAGTGTCATGTTTTTGCATGCCAAATGTTTATCCTTGATAGACTCATCATTTGACAATCATACCAATTTAAAAATGCATTGACATTACGTGTAAACTCCACTGGCAAGTAGTTTTTAATGTGTGTGTATTTGAATGTCCAATGCCCATTTCACATTTGCTTTTCTTTGACCATTTCAATGGCTGCAGTTGATTGCATCGTTGTTCTCCAAACAGCAAACAGACTGGGTGGCTTGTCTGCAGTTTATCTACAAATTGCGTGATTAAATTTTTGATTGTTGTGTGTGACTTGTCAGTCTCCTCATTTTACTCGCATGATTTGAACAGTGTCGTTGCTTTTGTCTGCAGGTGTCATCGGCATTGCGTGGAGGTCCGGAGCCTGACGTCTCCTGCTGTCTGTATGCTTTTCACATGACACTGAGCTGTCCTATAACAGAGGAGCAGAACACCAGAGGGCGCCCTATACACGCCCCAGAAGACACTGCTCAAGGATTTGGACTTTTGTGCAAAAGTAGGCTGCCGCTGGTAGGCTGATGCTGTTATTGTTGACTGCATTTATTCTTGAGAGCTGAATTTTGTTGGAATGAAGTGTGTTTTTATTGTTACTGTTGATAAGTAATTGAGTTTTGTTTCAGTAGCAGCAGTACTGCTAGTTTAGCAGTGCTAGGTTAACCAGATGTAAGTGTGGATTATATTTTATTGTGATGTTAATACACACTGTTAGTGTGAAACATTAATCATATTTTGATCTGTTTTTGATTGTTATAAATGCACCAAACATCAGTTTATACACTTGTTAATGGCAATATTAAAAAACCAGCACATCGGAAACAGCAAAAAATCACAAAAGGTGATATTATTCTGCAGCACATTGACACACAGTCAGTGTGATGCGGGCAATATCACCTTTTGTGATTTTTGCTGTTCTCAATGTGCGAGTTTTTTAATATTGCCGGTAAGAAGTGTATAAACTGATGTTTTGTGCATTTATATTAGCAGTTTTATTACGAAAATACTGCTTTCCTGCTGGTGATCAGATAGAAAGATATTGCACCTCAGATATTTTTACAGTAGCCAAGCCGCTTATAACTGTTACTTACTACCTAGTGGCACGACTGAACAAAGCAGACGACACGCGTCAGCATGACGTCACCGCTGGCCTGCATTGCTGACAATATTGAACAAAATTCCTTTTATATCCACAAAATGGCCATAAAAATAAGTGCACGCATCACCCGCTTAATAAGTTAATATAGGCCTGGAAAACACTTCAAAAATGCTAATTTAACTAATCGTATTATTGCAGTTATTGGACCGTTGCGTAAAATGGCCGACCACAAACGTCTATAAAGTCAAGTCAAACTAAAGTCTGAGCCCATCTTGTAGACTTTTGTTAACCAACTTCTCGCCAATTTTTGGCAAAAATTGTACAAATTTTGTTGCCATGGCAACGAGAGTCAACCATGGTAGAATTACTATAATTATTTATTTGCTCCACCCTCAAAGGTTTGGGTCCGCTATAGCGAAGGGCCGCCATAGTAAAAGGCGTCGTACCTAACCCTAAACCCTAACCCTCACCTTTATCTTTGTAAGCGATAACCGTAATTTTTAATATTAAGTACAAAATTGTACTATATTACACGTGAAATTGTCACCCCCTGGTGAATGTGAATGTTGCATAATGATTTGTCTGTCCATATTGTACACTAATTTATGGTGTGCATTTTTGTCACATGAATCTTTGAAAATGCTAATGCTAACCCGATCCATAACCCAAACCCTAAGCCTAATGTTAACCATAACTGGAGGCGAAAACCGTAATTTTAATACTAAGCACAAAATCATACTAAATTACACGTGAAATTGTCGCCCCTGGTGAATGTGAATGTATGGCGTAATGGCACGTCTGTCAACGTGAATTTTAGTCCAAATCTCGCTATGGCGGCCTTTCGCTATGGCGGCCCTTCGCTATAGCGGCCTATTACCCCCTCAAAACCCCTTGTTAGATGCAAAAATCTCGGAGATATCTCGTACATATGTCGAGTTATAGCCCATTTTGTCCCAAATTTCGTTGCTGTGGCAACGGGGGTTGGTGGTGGGAAAATGAGATTGGCAGCATTCAATGGCCCATCCTCGAAAACCCACCTATAGACACAAAAATCTCTCAGATATCTCTTACACAAGCCGAGTTATGGCCAATTTTGTCTTAAATTTCGTTGCCATGGCAACCAGGGAGGTTCTGGGGTAAAATTGAATGACGCCATTAGATTGGCCGTCCTCGAACAACATACCCTAGAACCAAAAATTACGACTCTATCTTATACGCAGCCAAATTTATGACTGTTTAAAGAATTTCTTAATTTTCCCCATAGGCGCCATTGTAATTTTTTGATATTTGCTAATAAATACCTTAAATTTTTAATTCTAATTTTCTAACCCCAAAAAGGCACATCCTTGTACAGAACCGCGTCGTTTGACGTATTAAGTGTAAAAATCCCTTAAGAGGTCTGACCTGTGGGTGCGTTGAAAAAAAAGGCATATATAAATAAAAAATTTTTCGCGTATATTTCACCCATTTGCCGATAAGCCCCCCTTGGAGGGATTTGCATAAAATTTTGCATGACAGGTCCCCTCGCCGACATAATCAGCCGCATCAAATTTTATTTCAATCCAATCAGGGGTTTTGATTCTGTGGTGGTCACATTTTTGGCTTCCCCATAGGAAAGAGAAATCGCCGTTAACACAAGGAATGAACTACTTATTAAAAATAAAAGTTACATTTTAAGAAATGATGAAATGACCAGAGGTCCAGTATTTTGCTTTACTTTTTCCAAAGCTTTCATGAAGAAGATTTTGTTATTTTTACAGATTTAACTATTTTGAGGCTGATGTCAACGAAAGTCAACATTGGGAGGTAGGAGGCTGACAGTAGCTGATGTGTTGACAGATGTCGACAATGTCACAACGTTAACCCAGATAATACTACACCTTGAAGGCCTAGGGAAAAAATTTATTTGGCTTCGAAAGAGTTAAAAGGGATCAAATGTTAAAACTATGTCTGCTTGGTTGTCGGTTTGAAGGTGCCAGAATTTCCAGTGTTTACGAGGTCTGGAGAGGTGACTGTAGCCGTTGGCATCGTACGCGAGGTTACTCTTAGTGCTAATGAGTTACAACGTCTGTATGACTTTCATCGCTTCATCTTCCGGCATGTACTCAGGCTTGAGAAACAGCCGATGACTTTTGATTCAGAGCATGCTGAAACTAGCAATATCGTTGCACCCATCAATAAAGGTGTGTAACTCCTGTCTTTCTTTCTGAAAATATTCATGGTATTTTTTGCTATCAGTGTATTGTTCTGCATCGTTTATGACAGCCACTGAATTGAGTGTTGAACTGTGCTCACAATTACTCTCAGCAGATTTTGTGGTAACATCTAATGCTTTGATGCTGGTTATTGGACAACAGAAAGGGTTGTTAGATTCTACTCCATCCGTTCTTAGAATTTAAGTTGTTCATTTCTCAAGACCTCAAATAAATCCAGAAAAATGAACCAGTTAAAGAAAAATATAAAGTAATAGTAATAGTTCTGAGACTAAACAATTTTGTAGCGTAGAACATTAAGCCTATAAAAACCCGATGTTAAAATTACAATACAAGGACTCCTCTTTCCTTGGGACCCTATGTAACGTGGATTGACTAAGGCAAAGTATCCGTTTAAATAGTGAGTGAGTAATTTTCAGTGGCACATCAGCACAAAATAGGCCATTCGGTTGAATAAAAATGAAAATGTAAGTATTAAATGGTTTGAGATGGCTGAGCTTTAAGGTGTAGAAACTGCATATGGTGCTGTTGTGTTTCTTGGCATTGCTGTATAGATGCCACTGGTGCTATTATCCTCGATTGGGAGTTTCTGAGCTTGATCGAGAGCTCACCATTTGCTGCGAGTCTGCATGCTGGTGGTCCCATGACAACTGGCCATCGATCCAGCAGCCAACACAGAACAGTCAGTGCTGGTTCTTCTGCGGTGGATGGCAAAGAGCCGAAAGAGTCATTTGTGTTTGACGAGTCTGTCTTTGCCGATGCTGTAGTGATGCCGTCGTACCGCAACATTGATCAGCCGCAGTATTTCTACGTTGCTGAAATACGACACGACCTCACCCCGTGCAGTCCATTCCCGTCACCCGAGCTTTACGACACTTTCGAACATTACTACAAGTGCAAGTACGGCCTTGTTTTGACATCGTTGGATCAGGTAATTTCTTTGTTTTATTAAGAGTAAATACATACTTTCGATCTTTTTGTATTTGATATGGTTATCTGTGGTCAGTATAGTTGTATAGACCTGCTTTGCTATTGTGAGTGTGACAGATTTTACGAACATTAAAGATGACATAATTGGTACCAAATAAGAATTAAAAAACATTAACCCCTAACTGCCAGCCCCTAGAAATTCCCTGCACCACAGTAGGGGTTATTGTAGTTGTATATTGTAATTGTAGTAATTCTAGTTGTAGTTGTAATCGCAGTATCTGTAGTAGCAGTTGTTAGAGTACTAGATGCTGTAGTAGAAGTTTTTGTTATTGTAGTTGCAGTCGTACGTACGGTAGTTATTGTTGAAATAGTTATCGTTGTATCAAATGTAGTAGCAGTAATTGTACTAGTAGTTGTACTACGTTGTACACTTTTTCTGTACACAATTTTGAAACTTTTGGTATATTACGCACCTTTCCGTCAATAAACATCGCTAAGGTATAAAAGTGCAAATGTCCATGTTAAATTCATGTGTTACAGTCAAATTTGGCAGAATTTTGGGGGTGACAGATATTTATGCAAATTAGGCAAAGAATATTTAAATGCTTTATTATGCAAATTTGTCATTTATTCTTTACAGCATTTTGAAACTTTTGACGTATCACACGTCTTTCTACCACTAACCATCGCTGAGTTATCAACGCTCAAACAGGTCCGGTTTTTTTGGCCCACCCTGTATAATGTAAACAGTAATGTTGCTGTGCATGTGATAAGTAACCCAATATACGCTGAGCATCAGCCAATATGTCTAGTATGCCAAGCATAAAATATTCCTAGTGCCAGGCATTAGTGCATCCTATAGACTTACTGCCGGATATTTCCGGTATTTGGCGCCAGCAATATACTGCTGGCACTGGAAATATCCGGCATGTGGCACTCGAGGGGTTAACGTAATGATGATGTATTTTCATTATAACTTCCACCAAAAATATTGGTTAGTTAATTTGCAGTGGATGGAATTTTTGTGAGAACAGGATTTGCACATGTAGTTGTCTGATGAAATATTTTATTGTTCTGCGGTTGTTTTAATAGGCTTCAGTTCAGTTGTCCATTTGCCTATATGGCTTCTCAACTTAAAAACAAAATGGTGCATATAACCAAAATTGACAAACATTTGCCAAGGCAGGAGTAATGTGTTCCAGCTTTCAGGTGGGCAGTTGTTGTGTGTCGGCGCATGGTGTGATGACATTCTTTGCTTGTTTTATGCTTGCGTGATGTGTTGGTAGCCGTTGCTGGACGTCGACCACACGTCCGCCCGACTCAATCTGTTGACTCCGCGTTACGTGAACCAGAAAGGTGTTGCACTGCCAACCAGCAGTGCGGTGACACGTCAAGCCAAGCGTGAGAACCTGCAGCAGAAGCAGATCCTGGTGCCGGAACTGTGTGACGTGCATCCGTTCCCGGCATCACTGTGGAGGAAAGCCGTCTGTCTGCCGGCGATGCTTTACCGCGTCAACTGCCTCCTGATTGCCGAGGAACTTCGACACTGCATTGCCGTCGAGGCACGTGTTGGCTGCATTGATGGGAAACTGACCACTGAGATCGATAGCTGTCCAGCACTGCGCTTTGGATGCTGCGATATCTCGCAGACAAAACAAGAAGGAACAGTGTCAGTCGCATGTTCTGGCGATCAGTTGTCAACAGCGGAATGTGAACCAAATGGCACTGTGCTGCAGACGTTGGAAGAGATTGATATTAATGGAGATAATACAGAAAGTGCGGCTGTTAATTCGAGTTCTGGTGACTGTGACGAATGTGTTAGCTGCATTCAGAATCAGTCAGATGGTAGTTGCTGCAACAGCTGCTGCACAGATACAGTTTACCATAACACTGATGATATGAACACTTGCAGTTGCTCGCATTTGTTGAGCGGCAAGTGTGTCGAAAGCAGTTTTGAACCTTCGACGAGTATAACTAATATCAGTAACTGTGCAGCTCCATCAGGTTGTTGCTCTGTAGCGGATAAAATCATATCAGATACTAATACTTCCGTTGGTGGATGTACTGAAGTTGTTACATCAGAAGAGTGTGATGAAGCCACGTTACAGTGTTGCAGTTTCAGTTTCGATGCGGACACTTCATCTTCAGGAGGTCCCAGCCCTTGCGATGTTATCCAGGCTTTGACCATGTCTAATGCCAATGATTTCTTTAACCTCGAACGTCTGGAGACGATTGGCGACTCGTTTCTCAAGTTTGCTATCTCTATCTATCTGTACTGCATGTATCCGGGCATCCATGAAGGCAAACTCAGTTATCTCCGCAGTATACAGGTTTATCATTGTTTTCTAATGTTGTGTAGGTATGTTCGAGATAAGGTGTCCTTAGTACTACAGGCATTAAAGATTGTTCTTCGTTCAATTTGTGTGATGTTCAAGGTATATGTAGATGTGTGTTTGTGACTGATAAAGTGGAATGTAATTTTGATGTGCTGTAATTGAGTAAACAAGTGATGATGGTGACCGTGGAGCAATGATTAAAACAGACAATAATGGTATACTAAGGTAAGATAGTTGTTGGTAAGATAATATTATTAAAATACAACAGATGTGTTTGCAATGCCTTGCTGTAAAATATAGCACTTAATTAATCTTTTTAACAAATGAACATGAGCATGAAGTCATTTGTTAAGAGCTGAAAAATTGCTGAGAAACTAGTACCAGTATAGCACAAAATCCGAGTAGTTTTGCCTAGTGGAACTTGAGATGGATTATGTATGCTGCAGCATCTCGTTACTATTCTCACAGTTGGTCTTCTGTAATTAGTCTTAGTGGGAACTGGGTTAGATGTATTTTGCTCTAGAACATATTTTGAATTTGTGACTTTTTAAAGAACTTCAGAACCATCTTAGCGGTTGATTTTTTTCTTGAGCATTTCGTAGTTGGTGAGCTCTAATTTATGCATCCTTTTGATCACTTATCTGTTTATCTGTCTTACTGGCTGTTGTTATAAGTGGAAAAAGAAAATGTTATGGTTCTGTTGTGGATTAGGTGAGCAATTACAATCTGTACTGTCTTGGCAAGCGGAAGCGTCTTCCGGAGTGCATGGTGGCTGTGAAGTTTGAACCGTCAGAGAATTGGCTGCCACCTGGTTACACACTGAAGACGGGAGACAGCAGTACGAGGGCAACTGGACAGCCAGTCAAACCTGTGAAGTTGGACACTGTTAGTCAGAAAGAATTATCACATCCGATCATCCACCTGCCGGAACTGGCTACGCAGTGTGTGAGTGACGAACAGCGTCGGTTCAAGTCAGAACTAGAGGAACTGAGCCGAGCGGTGCAGGAGACTGAGGCTTTGGAAGCATCGTTCATAGCAGAGCACTACTTGCTGATGGCGCCCTATAACCTCCAGACACAGCATAGTCTACCCGACAAGAGCATTGCTGACTGCGTGGAGGCATTAATTGGCTGCTACCTGGCATCGTGTGGCAGTCGAGCTGCTCTGCAGTTCATGGACTGGCTTGGTTTGCATGTGCTTCCTACGAGACCAGCCGAAGCCGTGAGCCAGTCGGATGAATATGCAGTGGAAGAGCCTAGCTGTCTGCCTGCTCCGTCCTCACCCTTGCTGAGATATGCCGATAATGCAGATGAACTTCTGCAGTTTCATCTCAGCGGATACGATGTGTTTGAGCAGCACATCCAATATTGGTTTCGTGATCGTTCGTATCTTCTGCAAGCATTCACACATGCCTCGTATCATTACAACGAAGTCACAGATTGCTATCAGAGGTACCCAGTACTTTCTTGTGCTGTATTTTTATATTTTTGTTTGACAGTTTTGCGGTTTTAGTTAGGTTTTATCTGTAAGCTTGTGGATCACTGTGTGATTTACCTGATCGATCAATTGTGAGCCTATCTGTGTGTCAGTTATTTCAAACGTTCTATCCAATGACAGAACATTTGAAATAACTAACCCACAGTATTGGTGTGTTTTGTTATTATGTATTTTTGTGCAATCTGCCTGGAAAGGCCATCCCCGAAATGACCTATACTGTGTCGGGTGGGACGTTAAACCCTACTCAGTCACTTACTCACTGTTTTGAACAGTTGTGTTGCTCTGCACTTGTTATTTCCGTATGTGGCTCATTCAGTGGAGCAGCATAACAGCAGTACATTTATTTTTAGCAATTTAGCATGATTCCTGTGGAATATTTTCGAGCTAAAAGTTTGCTTTCACTGATAATAAATATAAGCACTTTTTGCTTATTTATATAAAATGGGCCTGGTTGTTGTTGATAGGTTAGAGTTTCTTGGTGATGCCATTCTGGATTATATTATCACTCGGCATTTGTACGAAGACTCTAAAAAACACTCTCCAGGTATGTTCAGTACTGCAGCAGTCTATCTGCATTTTTAAAAGCAAATTAAATGCACTTTGATTGTTCATTATGATTATATTTGATACATTCACTTTAGCAGTGTGATACAGATGCAGGCTAATGGACTGCAAATTGGCCATAATATTGAATGATTGCATGGTGATGGTTTCTTAGCGATGAATATCTTATTTCAGTTTGGTTTTTCAGTGTATATTCAGTAAACAAGTAAAAAGGCTAAAGGTGTGTACAGTGCTGGCACTAGATAGTTGGAGGCCCTCACCCAAATACAACTCACTGTGATGCCCCTATAATGGGGGTCTGAGGGTGGAGCCCCCAGCAGGGTCCAGGGCAAGCCCCCCTGAAGCTGAAACACTTGGACGTTTAATGGATGCTGCAAATTTGCCCTCTTTTAAAATTTGGAAATGCCAAAAAAATTTGCAAAGACAACACAAATTGTATCTGAAGTTTAATAGTCTGCAATACGTTACAGATTACTGTAAATTAATGAAAAGCAACAGACGTGTCCATTTTAGGTATACTTTCCACATGTTTACTTATCGTAATGTATATTTTGAATATATCTGAAAGTACTAGAAATTTGTTTCATACGTAGCGTGAGGCCCCTGAGCATACGTGAGGCCCCCTGACCACCAGCTATGGGTGTGTATACTCCACAGGAACCCACCTTAGAGCTACCAAGCATCTCCTGCATTATGAGATCACACGTTGTTACATGAAATCTGACACAGATGAATGTGCCCCACCTTAGCCCCAGCCGTACTTGACCTACTTGCCCCCAAGAGATGAAGGCTGAGTTAATTAGATGTTGGATGTTGACCATGTCTGTTGTTACTGTTTTGTTGGTGAGCAGGTGTTCTAACAGATCTGCGATCAGCCTTGGTTAATAACAACATCTTTGCTTGCCTTGCTGTTAAATGGAACTTCCACAAATACTTCAAGACTGTGTCTCCACAGCTGTTTGCGGTGATCGAGAAGTTTGTTCGCTGGCAGATGGAACATGGCTATCAAGTTATCCTTGATGAGGAGGTACAGGGTTGATTATTTTGTGACTGGTAAATTATGGCTCCAGAGTCCAGAGGTCATAGTTCTTGTGCAAAAGACTGCAATTAAATGGATTCAATTTTTGACCATTCTGACACCCAGAACATGAAAGGACGAGTACTCATAGCATCTAAGTTTCTTGTTTGCTGATTAGAAAATTAATTTCAAAGTTGATTTGATTTGTCGAAACGTAGAGGTGCATAACAGTAAACATAGTGGCAGTTAGATACTTATTTTGATAATTAGATTATTTTCTTGTTAGTTATTTTGCATTTTTCTCATATAGCAGTTTTTGTATATTTTGCTTTTACTTAGAGTAGATTACTTAACTTATATTTGCATCAGGAGCTTGGTGGATGCAAAAACCTAACAGTTTTAAGAGATCTCCAGCAAAAAACATGCATCAATTTTTTTCTGCCTGTCACAAAGATAGTGACAACAATTTCTCTGTAGTTACAATGGTGCACGACTTTGTGTTATGTTCAGTTATCAGATTGTGTGTGCACTGTCACTGCTGCATAGCCGTTGGCCATCTCATTGCTTCTGTTGTATACATTTATGCGTTGAGTTCCGCACACAATTTTGAACATGTTCAATATTGTGTGCGGAGCTTAACGCACCAAGCAAATGGTCATGAATCAAAAACTTTGGTGCAGCGCGCTCGACGAACAAGTAACGAATGATGGTGAAGAACGGCGCACAAACCATTTTTCAATGCAGTCCTCATGCGTTCTTCATGCATTCACCCGGTGTACCAGGCCTTAAACAGAGCTGATAGAATTAATCGTAATTGTAGATGGACTGTTTGGATGAGAGTGGCGGAGAGGATATCGAGATACCGAAGGCACTTGGTGATATATTTGAGTCAGTGGCGGGAGCCATCTACCTGGACAGCGGCATGTCTCTGGACGCTGTCTGGAAGGTCTACTACAGGATGATGAAGCCACATATTGGTGAGTGCATCAGCCCGTAAGTGCATCATGAAAAGTTTGACCAATTTTCAGAATTATTTCACCTATCCACAATGCATTTGTAATCATTAAAGACCCTATTACAACCAAAATGCTTTCGGCTACACTGCCTTGTGAAATCTAGTCAGCTTTAGAATAAGTGTGACTTGTGCATTTCAAGCTTATCGTTGATGTGGCTAGTAAAAGCATTTTTAGAAAAAAATTGTCATTTGTCAATATTTGATTTCATTTAACCAGCGGAAATCTGTTTGTGACAGAATAGCAGTTAGTCAGCATAGCTTCTGTTCATGGTAGTTATGCTGTAGAACTTACATTATATCAGTTCACTTGACGTGTGTGGTCTGCGTATATAATTCGTGAATGTTGTTACCTGATGTTTGAATTTTAGTTGCATTTAATTATGTTCGCAATGACTGAATAACTGACTTATGCAATTTAAGTATTGCTACATGTGCACTGCTTGGTCGTATAGCCTCAGATTGCTATTGTCCTTTAGACTTTGTTCTGTGCAGTGCTTCCACCCTCATTATTTTTGTAATTGTATTTTTCATCTGTACTTAAATCGGGCTGCCTCACTTTGCAAGGAATGGAATTTGCAAGGAAACTGTTTTGCAAGCAAAGGTTACATTTTTTCTATCACACAGTTAATGTATTGTTATGAATGTTCAGAAGTGATTAACAGAATATCATACTAATAGCAAAGCACATTTTTCCACATTGTTAATGTAAGTTACTTGAAAATAAATGTGCAGACATTTGACGTCGTCAGTGAATTTACAATGTTCAAATCATTTTGTGGTCTGAATGTACAGTTGACTTTGGCAGGCACTAAGTTTACCTCTGCACTTATGAAGTTCAGTATACTCCATTGAAGTTAAATATGCTTTATGTTAAATGTTTAAAACTGCCAATGGAACTGATAGACACAAAATAGTCCGTCAATAGGCTATAGGATATGCATTCCTTGCAAATTCCATTCCTCGCAAATTCAGCGCTCCCTTAAATCCTGCTCTCATGTGCCCTTCAGATCTCATACAACATCAGCTTTTAACCACTTGAATGTTGGTCAGCAGTTTTTTTGATATTGCCCTATATGATCTTTATCACATTACTAAGAAACATTATAGATGCTGTTCTTTATAGATGATGGACTTCACCTGTTGTAACTCCAAATGCTATGGCTGCCCTCTCTAAATGCTTTCAGTAGATCTGTGTGTTTTCCTTAATTGTGTAGATGCCTTTCTTGCCAAGATTCCCAAGTCACCGGTGCGAGAACTGCTTGAAATGGAACCAGATACAGCCAAGTTTGAGTAAGTTTTCAACAGTAATCTCCATACTACTTATGGCTGAAAACACTACCTGTATCAGTACTGTAGTGCAGAATTGGTTGGTGGCATTTTTCCACTGAAAGTGTGACATTATGTGAACATGGCACATTGATAATTAATTGTTATAATCTGATTTGACTGGATTATAGGAAGGTGTATGAGATGCCTGCATTGCAGAATTGATTCACAAAAAGATCCACTAATGTGTAATTTGTACACTACACAGTTTGTGTACTGTATCACCATCACTTCCAATTTTGCCTAAATTTGCAAAAGTTAACAACAACCAGTAGTAGTTTTCATGGACTTTCTGGTTAATTACAAAAAATTAATTGATTTCATTTAATTTTTGGAGATTAATCAAAAAATTTAATCATTATCGGCCCTAAAGAAGATATGTTTGTATTATATTGTACAATAACATAGTGGGCGGTAGGCGTGGTGTAGTGGTAACGCGTCTGATTCGATCAGCGAAGTTACTGTACACTGGGCCCGGTTAATACTGCGATGGGTGACTGCCTGTGGGCAGGTAAACCATCTTGGGATGTAACCAACCGCCTAGGTCAACTCAGCCTTCCATCCCTCCGGGGTAGGTAAATCGAGTACCGGCCTATCTGGCTGAGGTTAAGGCGGGGCACGTTCACCTCTGTCGGGTGGCAGGTAACACTGTGTGATCCCATATGACAAGTGACGCTCCGTAGCTCTGAGATGGGTTTGCTCATTAGGAGCTATATGCGACCTTTCTTTAACCTTCAGTGTTTGTATGGACTGTTTAATATTGCATTTGTTTGCCATGAACTACTAAACTGCAACCTCTTCATTATGCTCTCATATTTTTATCATCACCGATCGTGTTACATAATAACTAAGTAATAGGGCTTTTGTACAGTATCACTAATAATATTTATGATGCAGCCATGACAGTTTACCATTGAATAATATGAAATGATATTGCCGAAATTCTCTCTTGACTGCCTTATTTGCCTTTATTCTTATTTGCACTTCAGATTCGGTGGTCTTTTCGCTGATATTGTGTGCTCTATATAACCTTTCTTACTTTCTAATTGTTTTGCCTGTATGGCAAAATATCCTATTTGATGCTGATGACATTTCAAGAAAGTTGAAAACAACTTTCTATGCAATGCATTTTTCTTCTTCTTCTTCTCCAGTTTTGTACTGTTTTTCTAAAGTTTGCTATTAGATTCGTACAGATTTGCTTGTTGTATTACATTTGGTAATGCCATTCTCAGGGTTCCCACCGTGGTCGTGGAATAAGATTCAAGGATGTTCAAGGATTGTCGACATTAATTTTCAAGGCCTAAATGTTGACATTAGGATTCATCTCTGAATGAATTGTGTCTGTAACAATTTCAGAATGACACGTAGCGTAGCAAGTGAAAACAATTTTTTAAAGAAAATATGAAATTACACTGCATAGTGCAAATATACTTGTTTTCAGTTTCATTACTTTTTTTCCAGTTTTCCCTGAATAAATACCAAGATTTCAAGGACCTAGAAACTCAAATTCAAGGACATTCAAGGACCAACCCTGTTTTCAAGGACTTTCAAGGCCTTGAATTTAGAGAAAAAAATTCCAGGACTTTTAAAGATGCACAGTTACCCTGCATTCTACTCTTGAGTTTCTCCACCATAAACTACAGACATTGGTGTGCTGTGACCAGAAATGTTGTCTGTGACAGAAAACCAGAGAGAACAAGTGAGGGCAAGGTTCGTGTGACTGTGCACGTTGTCGGCAAAGGCACATTCACAGGAGTCGGGCGAAACTATCGCATCGCAAAGAGTGCAGCAGCTAAACGTGCCCTCAAATACATCAGGGTTGCCATGCCATCAGAAATGCAGCAGCAGATGTCCGTCGATTATCCTCTCATTTTCATGCGCTGATAACACCGCTCACGGCAGCCGAGTTTCCCAGGTCATGTAATGAGAAGGCATGGCCTTGATAATTTGCTGGCGACTGGAAGGATAGAGGGGTAGGATTAGGATAGCAAGGCAGTATCAGAGAATGAAGTATCTGGATAGCTTCAGTGCATTGTAGGAAGATAACATGTGCCCAATGCAGCTCATCAGGGCTTCAGAGAACATTAGACGGTTGCCAAGGTCATCTCTAAGAAGATAACATCTTGCATGAATTACTGTTTCCACATTATTGAAGAACTGACTAGATTATTAGAACATGACATACTGAGTTAACATGCCGCCTCTTCTGCCTGCTTGCATCTTTTGATCCAAAACCTAAGCATTTTATCTTTATACTAGGTAGTATAAAGGAATTGTGATAAAGTCTTTCAGTCATAGATGGACAGGTGCACAGATGGATGCATGTACAGTAAAGATGAAAACAAATCTCGGGCACTTTTTTTATAATTTTAATAGATTAAAAACTGATTGCAAATGGCTGGTATAACCAGTATGTTGTCGACTGTATGTTGTTGATTGTCTCGGACTTATGTAGCATCTCAATTGCAAGTACATGTATCATGGTACCAAATGTCCAACATTTTCTGGCACGTTAGTAGTTAAATGCAGTGTAGGTGACTATGCACATGACTAGCATTTTAAATATGAATTTTATTATGGTGCTGTAATATTATAGCTATGTGACGTATACCATATTATTTATTTATTCTTGTGCTTCTGCAGATAGTTAAGGAATATTTGTTGGAATTGCGTGCAGCCGATACATCTGATGCTATAGCATACCTTTGTAACTGGTCTGTGTAGACATTTGTTGTACCGGTATATTTACACAAGAGTCAAATTTATACATTCTTTATTGTGATACATATTGTGCTTGCACACGTGCAACTGCGTAATAATTTTGCCAGTTTTTACATTCCATTATGTGCTTAGGCTACTGTCCTCCAATAGACAGCATTATCACATTGATAACTGTCTGGAGGATAAGAGGGAAGATTATTAGAACTACCATTATTGTTAATTACATATGCACGCATATAATGGAGTTCTTGCATTTTTAGGTTTAGATCGTTTCTTTGTGTTTTGTGTTTTTGCAACGGTTAACTTTCTGTTTCTTTATTGTAAAGGTTACCGTTCCATTACTACGTGTTTGTGTGCATATTCTGCCTCAAAAAAGCTGTCCCTGAAATGACCTATACTGTGTCCGGTGGGACATTAAACCTTACTCCAGTGATTTTCAACTGGGGTTCCGCAGAACCCAAGGGTTCCGCAGCTGACCAGTAAAAATAACCCAGACAATGTGGTAGAAATATTCAGCATCGATGTTTTTATTGTTTGAAATTTCGTAAACCCTTTGTAGCTTCATTCTCGCATACATCGCTGGACTCACGGATCAATGCATGGGGTTCCGTGAGTGACCTTCACGCTTGCGTAGGGTTCCGCGGCAACAAAAAGGTTGAAAAACACTGCCTTACTCACTCACTCACTCACTAGTGTATTGTAACAAGGTTACTGATAGACAAAACTGCATTGCTGATGGTTTTCAGGTTTTCACAGCAAGTTTAGCTAACCTATGCCAGTAGCAGGATATGTATTGCACTTGTATGTAATTGACCAGAAAGGTGTTTGTACAGTTGTACCACTGTCAGAAGTTATATAGTGCATGTGACAAGCATTAATAAGTCAGTACTGAGTTTTGTCACATATCAACCCATGTCTGGTTCATTATGACATAGTGAAGATGTATACCATTGCAAATGCTTTTTGCAACATTTTAACACTGTTGACATTGTTAACCAAAAACTGCTAAGGTTAAAATATTTGTATACTATTTGCGTATTCTAGTTCATTACTGTTATCTTGTAGTCATATTAAATTCTTCATTTTCATGATAGTCTATGGAGTTTGTGTTATTTCACATGATGCACATAAGGGGCATTTAGTAAATATTTTACCTGTACAAAACCATTATCAAAAACTGCAATTATGTTTTGTCATTTTGCCCATCAATTTTTTTGCCACAACTCACCAGGTGTTAAATAGCATTTGACTTGCAATGCAAGAGAGCCATGCTGTTGGGTGAAAACTGTGCAATGCTAAAAGTGATTTTTTCGTGAGAATGCATAGAAACGTCCAACCTACATGCACGTGATAAAGTAACATTACTGACAGCTTGCATGGCAATACAGCATTTTTACCTATGTGCATCATGTGGTAAAAATGATCAAGTTCAACAAGCAAAGAGGTTTAAGCATCAAACATTCAAAACACTTGTACCACATCCTGCAACAATCTGCTAAGTTTTCTAGCAGTCTGTTTTTTTCTTTTCTTCAAGCCATCAGCATCATCAATTTTATTCAGCAGTCTCAGCAACTTCGCTGAATGCTTTCTTTCTAGGCATATGACATCTTTTCCACACTGGACTTTGCCTTCGTGCTTTACAAGCTGCTTCTTCATTCTTGCTAAATATGCTCGACACTTCAGTTTTGCTAAGAAATGTTCATACAGTCCACTCTGAGGCAAGGTGAATAGCTTGCAAGCAGGTGTATGTTTGCTCTTCTCATTAGAACTTGCTGCACTGGGCATTTTGTCCAATTCAGTGTCAGCACAATCTGCCTTTTGTGTCTTACTCTTAACTGCATGTTTACGGCGCTTTGTCGAAGTCTCTTTAACTGAAGATTTTCCTTCTGCTGGAGATGATTCTGCAGTAAAAACAGTAAAGCAACATGCATAAAAACTGCCCAAAATATTAAACAACATTTATGCAGTGCACACAGAATGAATGAATAAAGCCCTGAAAAGTGATTTCAACTAAACTCCGTTGTTTTGTATAATATAACATACACTATAGCATGCACAATGCACAAAATAGGTCTGGACACAAAACAGGCCGATTATAATGAATGGCAAAATACTGTGGTCTGTAAATGCAACTTTGTTAATTTAACAAATCAACTGTAAATATGGCTGCATTAAAATTGCATGAACTACCTAGTACCTACCGACTAGAATGCAATCTGATCGGTTTGCATCAAGGAACTTGTCAAAAACTGCGATGCCACGGTGCAGCAGCTCAATGTTATCCCGGCGTCGACTGGCACTCGAGTTCTTGCCAGTATTTTGCATAGCCTTAAGCGCCTTTAGGTCTGTCAGGCAACGTTTCATTCCTCGAAACTGTGAGCCAGGCCGCGACTTGCTGATCTTTCTGACAACCAGATGCAACTGTGCAATATGGCTGCAATGATGAACTGACTCTCTCCATGAGCTCAACTCGCTTTCTTTTATTTTTGGTCGCACCGTTTTGTTGCTTGTTGCTGTTGGGTTCGGCTGGTTACCGAGAAATGTTGCAACTCGGTCAATGAGTGGAGATTTGATGGGAACGATGCTGCCTATGATAGGCTCATGTGACGTCGACTTCTCGGAAGCTTGGTCAGTCAAACCGTACCTGAAAACACATTAACACATTCAAACAGACACGAGTCAACAAGGCATTCTTGCACTGGACAATAGCAATCCGACTTTTGGAGTAGATACATGATTGTAGCAGTTTAACATACGAGCAGAAATAAAACAAATGACTGTTTGAAATGTCACGCAAGAAAAGGGTAACAATTCACTTGAGCTTACGTGTAATTACAGATGCATACATGCACCAACGCAAATTTTCATGGACTTCAAATCTTACTCGTCCATCTCTTAAGTTTATAAGGTGCAAGCTCTTAATTCAAAAAAGAAAGGGCCTAGAGAAACAAAATTGGTGTGAACATTCTCCACATCAAGAGACACCGGTGTGCCAATTTTCCACTCAAAAAGTAAAAGGTCAATGGACAGCCACACAAAGTGTTGGCACTGGGTCGACATATGTTTCTACTAGCTTTTAATAATGCCAACAGTAACCTCCATATCTATAGAGCGTCGCTGTCATGACAAGATGCCAGTTATTTATCTTACCTGTTAAACCAACCTCGGTCGACAACTTCACCAGGAAGTAAGCTCTTTGCAGACATCAATGAGTCTCTTTCAGTACATTTTTCTTGACTACTGAACACAACACGACAATAATGTACAATCGTATCATTGCAACCCATTTTGCAACTTCACACTTTAAGCACACTTTAATAACACTTTTGCAAGTCCTTATCCTATAACAGTAACACATCAAATGGCTAACTATGTAATAGTAATAACAAATATCTATTCTAATACAGTACACTTGCTGATTTCCAATTTCCAATGACCAGGAGGGCAAGGCAGCCAACGGAACAGCTGTATTTTGTAACAACTGCCAAGCATCATCACCCAACTGTGCTACACTTTTAAAGCCGACAAAATATAAACATACTGATTTTATTGGCATATAATCAATTAAAAAATTCTTGTGAAAGTTCTAGTTCACTGAACATTATTTTAGTCCTGTTAACGTACTGTCAAGATGCTGAAAAGAGTACAGCTGTGCATGATAAAAAAATAAAACTATAAAATTTCTAATTGTATGAAAAGAAATTAAATATTTATGTCAAAAGAACAGTGTCAATATGGCTTATACAAAATTCACACACATGAACTGTGAATAAATTCTGACCATAATAACTGTAATTTGTACGATGATCAGTAATCACCTCAGAAATGTGGGAAGAGCAGTCTCGTCAACGTCAGAAAATGACCGAAGCCAGCTTGTGATGTCATCTGGCAACGATGCATGTTCAGGAAGCTAAATTAAAATCAAAGTTAAATTTATACATAGAATATTAACAATATGACATGACAGTACATGAATATGTAATCAACACTTTAAGCTGACAAATGTCAAAAGTCAACTGACAATCAACCATACAAAGACAGGACTTCTCTTTCAAAACATTACACAACTCTATCCATAGGCGGATCTAGGAGCTGAAGTTAGGGGGAAGGGAAGGTGAAAAGGCGCCAAGCGAAGTGAGGTTTGGGGAGGGGTCTGGAGAGGGGTAGTGCCAGAAAATTTTCGATATTTTAGGATCAAAATGGCGTATTTTCGTGGACATTTTGGTGCTACATTTTGTTCTTTTCTATGACCAAAACAGTTTAGAAATACACCAGGAATGCATGGACAGCCATGGAGATTGACTTGCGTGCGATAAACAGTGTAATTAATTGTTTACTGTTAGTAACTCTTACATAGAAGTAGAAAGAAATTGGAGTCATAAGAGGCAAACTGGCTCTCAAGGACCAAAAAATTCAGGCCAAAAGCCAAAAGCAGAAGTAGACTTTTTGGGAAAGGGTTTGGTCTGGGGCACAGCCCTGGAAACAAACTTTTTGAGGCATAAAAACCCCAAAAAATGCATATGGTGTGTATGAATCTCATTAGTTAACTTTACCTGCGGGGAGGGTGACCACAAAATCGGACACCCAGCGCTGAGGCCACTTCATGGGCCCAGTGCGCAAAATCTCATTAGTTTTACTGCGCAAATTTATAATGCACTGCATATGCAAGACCTGTGGCAGTTACAGGCCAATCACGTTGCTTTCCGTGCCGGGAAAGGTGTTTGCACATGTACTGCTAGCACAACTTCAGCCATTATTCAACTCTCTTCAGCGTCCACAGCAATGTGGTTTCACTGCTGGCAGATCAACAATTGATGCAATATTAGCTCTATGACTACTGTCTGAAATCCACCATGAATTTAACCAGCCACTACATGTTGCCTATATAGACCTTAAAGCTGCCTTTGATTTAGTAAACTGCTTAGCACTGTGGAAAGTCCTATGTGCCAGTGGAACGCCTCTGTTCTTGGTCCAGCTGCTGGAGGACCTGCATTGGGGTACTAAGTCACGTGTTTGAGCAGATGGGCAGTTGTCTGAACCATTTGACACCACTTCTGGCGTACGCCAGGGCTGTGCATTAGCACCAGCATTATTCTGTATTGCGGGGACTGGATTCTCAACAGATGCACAGAGTTCATGGGTGTCACCGTTGGTTCTACTCACTTTACAGATCAAGCCTATGCCAATGATGGTGTTCTGTTCACCAACTGCCCGTCCAAATGGCTAGAGATACTGACCACCTTTGATGCCACTGCCAAGACTGTTGGACTACACACATCATGACGGAAAACGACGATTCAGAATAATGGCCACAATACACCACCATCTTAAGTTTACATGCAGGCCAGTGGACAGACAGTCAAAGCAGTAGATCAGTTTCTATATCTTGGCAGTGCTATTCATTCCGATGGACGATCAACGCAGGAAATACATCATCGTATTGGTATAGCCTCTAGCATCATAGGCAGATTGTCCAATGTGTGGCAGCAATCCAGACTCAGCCTGGCAACCAAGTTGAGAGTTTACAACTCGCTTGTCCTGTCTGTTCTCCTGTACGGATGTGAAACATGGACCATACTGAAATCTGAGGAACGGAAACTGGAAGCATTTCACATGTCATGTCAGAATTCGCTGGTTCCATCATGTAACCAATGCTGAAGTGACCAGTCAGACAGAGCAGGAAGACCTCACCAGTCACATTCGTAGATAATTGACTACCTGAGGAGGCGCCAGGTCGGATGGCTATGCGACTGGCAGTCGACACGCAAGCTGGAGGCCGTCCCGACAACAACCCACATTGGAAGTGATGGCCAGGATGACCAAGAGAGACCTGGGTCCGACAGGTGGAGATCGACACCGGTTAACTCCGCTGATGTTGGAGGGTGCTACAACCCCAGCTGGTCAAGGGTGACTGATGATGATGATGATGATATGCAAGACAAAAAAGGGCAACCTTTGGCATCTTGGGTGGGAGGGCAAGGCCTCTTTGCCCCCTAAATCCGCCTATGACTATCCATTACCAATCATTCACGAAACTCTTTTTCTTCTAATGCCAAATAACATTCTGTTTAAATTTTACAACATACTAAATTACCTACCATATAATCTATACTATACTATACTACAAATACTAAGATTATTGTCATACTGTTTTTGGTGCTTGTTTGTGTTTGTTTTTTTTGTACGTAACTTTTCGACATTTCACACATTTCTGCACGTGTTACACCGTATTATTCAGCAATTCAGCTTTCGTGGCTGCAAGTGTGTTAATAAACTCAGTGTCAGTGTCAGTGTTATACTACTTCGGTTGACTCATAGTCAGTCGATAACTGTTACTGCATGCATGGTATCTGAAACCACAGTCCACATGCACAGCTGATGCTGTAAACCTGTGCCTAAGTGCAACAACCCTTGCTGATGTAACGACAACGTCTAATATGGAGAGAAATCAAATAAAAGGTCAACGATAGTCAAGAAATCAAAGAAAATGAGAACTATTCAGCCAGCACTATCCAACTTACCAATGACAGAGGCGAAGATTTCAGAGTACCAAGCCACAATTTAAGCTTGGAATAGCAGTGACAAACTTCATCAACCAACAGATGGCATATCATCCTGCAATTCAGCAAATCATGGTAGTTGCTGCCAGTGCATTTAGTCAAAATTATAATAAAATAAACTTGAAACTATTTAGCAGCTTTTTATGCGAAAAAGCAGCTACTGCTTTTAGCGCATTTTAGCCATTGCAATTGTGTCTGTCTGTCCTTCTGTCACACTGGTGGATCAGTCAAAAACAGTGCAAGCTAAGATCACCAAATTTTCACTGTAGACTGCCTGGGAAATGTAGTTTCAGGAACCGTAAAGCTTTTCCATAAATTTGAAAAGGATCACCCCAAAACAGGGTGCTAAATGAGACAGGGGTGGGAAAAGTTTGCGATTTCTAGCCAATAAGTTGCTGTATCTCAATAACGGTGTGAGATAGAGCCTAGGTTACTATTAATCAGTAATCACTAATAGGAAGTCGTACACTGGCTCTCGATTGCCACCAAATTCAATGACCTTGGATGACCTTGAATGCTAAAATATGGGTTTTTATGGATTTTTGGCAATTATGGGTTGCAAGACATTTCAAGAGCGAATTGCGTCGAAACCAATTGAGATAGACATAGAAAAGCTGCACACGAAAATTTCAGCAATGAACATAGATGTCAACGATCCAAGTCTTGATTTTCTAGGTTCAATAAAACCTGCGCATGAGGGCATCAAAAAGTGGTATCCCCAAAAAATCTTTCGTGAAAACAGTTGCAGACAGGCATGGGCATGCTACCTATCACAACAAGCACTAGTGATGAGCTTTTCATCGTATCAACATTGATGACTTTGAAAAACCCTAAACTTCCGAAATAAGGGGTTTTTATCGATTTTTGCAATCTTTGGCTGCAGCACATACTCCAAGAATGAACTGCGGTGAAATGGCTGGAGACAGACTGACAGTTAGCGAACAAGAACTGCTATAGGCTTTCGCGCATCTGATGAGCATTTGCTCAAATTTCTTATTAACTACTGTCAACATACTGCCTTACTCTCTCATTTCCAATTAAATCTCAAAAGTTAAAAATATTCAGTATATAACTCTAAATCAACAGACTTGTGCAAATATCAAAACATATTTAACATAAATCTAAAACAACAGCTACAATTTATCATAATTCCATGAACAAAAAAAATATCTATTGGCTATCTGTAGCTTAAGTCCGAACAGCACAGTAATCCATTAATGACTATTTAGTGACCTGTCACTCTTCAAATCTATGCCTTGGCCTGTCGAGAGTGGTTTCTTTTCCACTGCTGTGAACATACATTACAGTAATTTTCATTCATGACCCTAATCTAACAAGATCTAATAGCAACTAAATATAATCAAAAAAGACCGAGCATCCATCACGAGACGGATGACCAGAAACTATCCAAATGACTCGGACTCACCACAGTCTGCTGACAACTGCTGCCAGAATGATCATTAACTTGACAAAAAGACCCCGAGAAAGTTGCTGTGAAATTAGACTGCACATTAGTCAAAGAAATACACATATAGTGAAAAAACTTATAACACTGTACCATACAATTATGATCGACAATTTATCAAAATACTGCTAACAGAGCTGCCAACAAACCAGTAAGACACCGTGTCCCAAAATTAGCAGACCCCCTACAGATAAATTAGTGTAAAATCATTAATACCTAACACATTTTCACTAAATTTGGAACAGTCATTGAGACTATCATTCCAAACTTGTCTTTACAGTTTAAGCTCAAAGTGGCCACTTTTGGCTTCGATGCAAACTCTTAGTGTAAGGCGGGTATGCTGCTGCTTAATCCCTTTATCAATAACAATGTACTGAATACAAGCTTAATGTAAACAAACTCTGATGTCATAATGACATTATACTGAGCACACAGGGTGAAGTGTGCACGTCATAATGAGTGTGACCATAAGTAATGTTAAGATAGTGCACTGTATGATGTTTCATTGAAATCCATGAACTACAAACTGAGTGAGGCATGTTTAAGCATAAGGGCTGCTAATTTTGGGACACGGTGTAGAAGGTTACAAAATAATATCCAATATTTCACATAAGTTATGCAACTGCTGTGAAACATTAAGGTATAAAATATGCAAATCAGCATAAGTGATAATGTGTGTTAATTACTATTTAACTAACATAACACTTAAATCAGATTCTTATGCAATCTTTGCAGACTGAAATCATAGCCAATATAATCATGCTGGACTGACAATCAATCAGGCATAAAAAGATACCAATATGCTGACAGTGAGAAGCCTGCACACTTCTGCAATACAGATGCTGCCCCAAGCAGTCTTAGCAGGGCATACTCCACTAGTGCTGTTGAAGGCAAATAAACTGACTCATCTGATAATGACAATTGGCTACAACAACAAATGACTCTGTGTTGAGCTTTTTACTGATAAATGAAACGATAATGCAAAAAAACGTAATGTGTACAGAACTGTGCAAGGAGCTGGACAGTAGAAGATGACTGGTGTAAAAATGATAAAATAATTGCTTGAAAAACCTTGTAATGAATCAGATCAATTATCTAGGAACAAGCAAATAACAATATGATTATCTAGTTTCCAAAAGTTGATTAGTTGATTAACGGTATAAAACAGTACATAAAACCCGTAAAAGATTTAACAGACCGAGCTATACCTACGTTGGTATCAGTTCCATTAACTTTTGCAGATATGCTGGAAGCTCCATCTCCACATATACTCTGAGACATTTTGATAACTACAACACAGTCAAGCTGCCAATATCAGTGCCACAACACAGGTATATTGAGCATTTCTCACCACTCTACATTAAATAATGCCATTCGTCTGCCACAGTATCACCCACTCTCCAAACGATAAAATACTAACTGCAGTTACAGCATGTTAGTTATTATCAAATATAATGGAAAGTTCACTCTGAAAAGAATACCCTAACACACTAGAGTCAAACCTGCTTCAGCCTTGAAAATCCTTTCCAGTGGTGCAGTTGATTACGACATTTGTATAATAACCGGGACAATGTAAATGTTTCAGACAAGAACACTGGTTGACTCATTGCTTCTACTGTCCTTTGCAGGCTTCCATGAGCATCAAGAATCATGGCTAGATTCAAAAATACAAAACTAGTGAAATGTCAGAAAAATAAATCAAAAAGAATGTCAGTTATTCATTTCATACTCTGTGTTATTGGTTGGTGCCGACATTAACACACTCAAGTAACTCAGTACAACTCCTTACATTAAAAAAGATTTTTAAATGGTTAAACATGTTTATAGCTCCTTGTAAAACTATGTCGGGGCTATGGAATGTTACCTGTCACACTGGATCACAGTTACATGCCACAGACACAAGAAAATGCACCCACTTTAACCCAGTCAGGCCAGTACTCCATTGACGTACCCCCAGAGCCTGAGGAATGAAAGCCTGAGTCAATCTAACTGGTTGGTTGTGTACTAAGATGATTTACCCGTGGACAGACATTTAACCATTCAATTAATAATTATAATTAAACATGCATGGAGCTAAGTATTATATCTTTATAATCCATTGTTATACTATCTATTTGTTATTTTCAATGCACTACTGTGACATTTCCAACTTAACGTCAAAATTCACACTGAATTAATGATGCATCAGCGCACCAAGTTAATTAGTTATCTCCAAAGTCAAAATGAAAAAAACAAACATTTCTCAATGTTCTCTGTTGAATATGCTGCACGGCATATTGCAGGCTGAGTTATATGCTTCTGATTCCACATTTTTAACCTTTCAGCATTTTCAACCTGAAGTAACATACCACAACAATAAAATCAAAGTCACACCCGATTCTACTGCACAGTAAAGTTTCCAACACAAAAGCTAATCAGCAATATTCTTTTAAAATGACCACATCGATAAACAAAATAGTTCTTACTAATCCTACATCTTACTCATTAAATTTTTAGACACACAGAACAAGTTACATTTATAATCAAAACTGTACTACTGTATCTCACCTATACAAAGATGTCAATGTAGAATATTGTCACTGTGTACGATATCCAAAAACCAGGAGCACAACTAATCTGACTCGGTTAAATATATTATATGTAGGTGTTAAGGCCAATGCAACTGCATATCTATACTCAGTTCAATGCAGTTTAAGCATGGAAAATAGACAGCATTAGTTCACATTTAAGCATGCCTGCTAAAATACAGCAACAAATTGCCTTGGTGACTGAATCACAGATGCATGGTTCTTCTGCTGCTGCAGTCAGAGGTCCAATTCCTGCTCAAGCTCGAACTTTGTTTTAATTTCTTCCATACCCATTCACTGTCAAAGTTATCCATCTAATCCACTTCTAAGTGTGCCAATTGTGCTATATGACACAACCCAGTTTACAACTGACAGACTTATGACTACGGATTGGGTTGTGACTAGTACTGGCATGTTGGATGCTTCATCAACGATTTACCACACCACACCCAGCAATGCCAAACTATGCATGTGAGGCTGGCGAGGCAGGCGAAGGCTGGCGATGGTCATATAGCTGTCTTTACGGTGGATGCAGTCACATTGCAGTGACCAAGATGACGAGAGCAGTTAGGTAATCATAGGTGACTAAAGTGAGGGTAGTTAACATCAGTTTTGAGCATCTTCTTTGCCCAGGTTTGTGAGACACTCTCTTAATCCCTGTGACTGTCACTAGAGTAATCAAATTCCATTTCGAATTTATCTAGGCTAGGATTTATCTAGCCTAGTTCTAAGCTGTCCGTACTGTCCATCAGGACCAATTTAATAACATCGTTGAAACAACACAGTTAGATAATAATCAAATGCCAAAATTCTATTGTCATCATGAATGTTCGAAGTGTTCAACACCAGCCTCCAGTCGCCTTATTTGAGAAATCTTTTACAGCCTTGTCGATTGGTCCCCGTGGCAGGTTGCCCCAGATAACCTGAAGCACTTCCTTGAGTTCGGTGCTTGTTTTCAGCTTTGTTTTAAGCGTGCAGTAAGCCTCCAACATTGCACTCCATACATGATAGTACATTGGGTTTACATTCAAGAAATTTGGAGGCCATTAGTCTTTTGTGATGATACCTGGACAGCTGGCTCACAGCCAGTTCTGTGCACTGCACGGCGTTGCGTGCTGCGTGCTGACGCGTCATCATGCTGGAAAATGAATCCGGTGGGCAGCCGGCGATTGCTTTAAAGGAACGACAATTTGGTGATAATTTATAAACAATATAAATTTATGTTTATCGAACAATAATTCTAGTGCTAGATCAGCGATCTTGCTGTTAGCACTGGAAAATTGCTAAAGGTAGATCGAGTAGGCACATTATTAGGTACATGGTAGAACTTATGTTCCTGGTATCATAGGACCATGCCACGACACTGTCACGTATTTAAATCAGGCTTATTCGGTATTACATCAGAGTCCATCTCAAGCCATATCTGTTTCTTTGTAACACAGACTTAAAATTTATTGTTTTTGAATAAATTTGGTAATTGATAACAAAGTGACTGAAATTTCAGTCCCAACTACAGTCCTGGTAATGCAGTGAAGAAATATGGCTGCATTCTTACATTAATAATGTGATAAATGTAATTAAATAAAGTGGCGATCTACCACTAGTAATTTTCTGCTCACTAGTGCGAGATCGCCGATCTACCCCTAGCAGTGACCTTATCAAAACGTCACTGTGATGTCATTGGCAGTAATGTGTACCCAGTTTTTGAAAATTAAATAGCATTTTTAGCATGAACATTTTTGAATGCTAAAATATCGGTAGGCAGTCATGTTAAAAAATCTATAACTTCATCGTTTTTCAACAGAATCACATTTTACTTGGTAGTTAGATGTACAGTAAATAAAGCTGTAAAATTTCATGTTAAAATCCCAAACGTTTGCTGAGAAAACGGCAAAAAACTTCAGGCGTCCACTTTTTTTCTGCCGGACCCTGTACATATCAGCTGCTGGTGCTGCCACAAAGTAGCTGTATAATAACTGTCACCTGCCTGGCATGCATAATTTAGCATGACCAATTTCGTAGATCGTCGGTTTTTCAAAAGTCACAATTCATTTCCTCTTGGTAAATATGTGCAAGCGTTATCCAATTCGGTGCAACGGACAATTCATATCTTGCCGCAATTATAAAACACAATACAAACGACACTTTCTCATGTGTAATATGTTTACTTTGTTGTTTACAAATACACCGTAGAATAGTTATCAGATATCACGTGACGAAGCTGTGCAAACCAAGAATTTATTACTTTGCTTGAGTACAGGATTCGCAAATCAAGTGGTGACAATTATCGTCATTTTCATGACCAAATTACTGACATTATAAGTATCGTCGTGTATAGCGTGCCGGCAGCCGGCACGCTAGCCGTGCAGTTAGGCTGCCGGCAGGCAGCAGAGGCCACGCTGTGATTGGCTATTGATCAGGCTACTTATAACTTAGCAAATGCGAATTGGTCCACAGAGCCAAAGTTGCCAATTTTTATTGGTGGAAAAGTGCCATATATGTATAACAAATAATACTCGGTACTTCAAATGGCTTAAAGTTTTGCCATCTCTCAATACCATGACACATTCATGGTGAAATGAATAATTACCACGTCATGCTGTATAGGTAGGCTTACAGTGTGTAACTGGACTGTATGCGCCTATATTCACGCAAATGCACTTATCTAGGCTAAGTTGATTGAAGTATCATGCATTTGTTCTGTGATTCAACCTAATCAGCTTACAGTAATTACTAAATACAGTAATACTAAGCCTAACTTGTAACTTAACTTTGCATAGATGCAATAGGCCTGCAACAACAGTGCATGATATTGATCTGTGTCATTCTTCCTGAGCGATTACGGCCTAATTTTCATGGTCGTCACAACTGATTCTATTCATTAACAGATTAAACAAAAAACCAATAAATGTTGAAGTTCACAACCCAAGATTGGTAGCTTTTTTTTTATCTCATGCGTACTCACTGAAAGAATTACGTTATTTTATTGTTTCCCTTTAGGCCTGCTTCATTTTATTTCTTTTTTGTGTGTGACCAATTTCACGATTCGCAATAAATATTAATCCCAATTTTCAACATTCTGACAAATGCTGCAACGTACTACTTAGATATTGACGACCAAGCACCCGACGTAAGTGCCGTCTTGCGTTATGAAAGACAATAGATTCGATCCATTCAGTATGCTTTCTATCGCGCAATTCGACTGAAATGTTCAATAGTCAGGTTGCGCGTTCCAGAGCTGAACGCGACAACATTGTAACGCCGTGTTGGGATGGCCCTAGAGATACACGGTAGGGGCGCTATACGGGGAGGATAATTGCCTGCGTGCCGTCGCCAGCTGTCTATAGCCTACACTGTAGGTCAGCGCAAAACCATCGTCGGCTGTGCGTTTTAGTTTGCTCTCTTTCTCAGTCTCTCAGCTGATTTTGCAACTTGCCGGCCGTGTGACGTACAGTACAGTAACTGTCGCATGCTTTATCACGTGAATGCTTGGTGCACTTTGTTGCGGCAGCATCAGTCTGCGGCTGGTGGCGACGGATTTCAAGTTTTCAACCTCGTCGACATTCGCAAACATTTTACGGCGACTGTCTGCACTCTGCAGTAACTGTTCCCATCGTGTATCGGCGCTTTGGCTGATGCAGCACCGTTCGCGGCAATGAACGACTCGGGCGCGTTCATGAACTGAACGTCGAAGATCACCACGACGGAGTGAGCTTGCGTAGATCCTGGCTGAACGTCACGTCAGTGGGTTCAGCCAGCCAGGCAGGTTGATCGTCCGACGTGATGGGAGCGAGCGACAGCATGCCGCTGCCGCGCTACAGCTGCTGCATTCTGCCGCAGAACCCCGACCACTGCCACGAGAACCACGCTCGCGTGCCGCCGCCGCCCAACCGACAACGACGCAGGAAGAAGTGGCGGATGATGCGGTGGAGGTCGCGGCAGCGCTGCAGTGACGCTCGTCTGGACGTGAACCTGGAGGACTGTTGCTATGACGACGAGGAGGACCCTCTGTACGGGCGGCTTGACATTAACAACGCCACGGCCGAGGAGCTGATGACGTTGCCAGGCATCAACCGATCGACGGCCACCAATGTGGTGACATACCGCGCACACATCGGCGGCTTCCGCAAGGTCGAGGACGTGGTACTGGTGCCGGGCGTCGGCGCCACGCGCTTCGGGCACCTGCGAGCTGAGATCTACGTCGTCGGCGGAGGAACCGTCGACGAGTCAACGTCATCACCAGTGCCGCCGCCGGCGTCGACCAAGCTGCGACGAAGTGGCTCGTCGGCGACCAGCAGCGGCATCGACGTCTCCCTGACGCCGGTCGACAGCGTCAGTCGGGACTTCGTCGTCGCTACTGCAGTCACGACCAGCTCCGCTGGCCTTCAGCCTACATCTGCTACCTCCACCACCCCGGCACTCGAGCCCGACATTGACGCTTGTCTGCGGCCTGATCATAACAGCTGTGCAGTTGCCGAGCGTGGTGATGGTGATGTCCTTGTCAGCGACAACGCAGATCGACCCAAGACGCTGCCGCTGGAGCGACGTCGACTTGGTCGCTGTTGGCCGACGGCGTCTGAAATTCGACGGCCCGAGGACTGCGGAGCGGTGCGCGTGGCGACGTGGAATCTGGGCATGCGCGTTCCAATCACGTGCTCATCGCACAGCTTCGATGACGTCACGGCCCGCGAACACGTCGCCGTGACTCTGCTTGAAAACTTGTATGTCTCATTTCTCGTATTTGATTTTTCTCTTGCAGGTTTAAAGTTAATATACTTTTTGCGGCTTAATTTCGATATTTATGGTTAATAATGATCAATTCAAGGCTCAATGGCACAGTCTTGTGCAGGATATGTGCAGACACGAACGTGCAGAAGTATACCGCTGAGACTTAAGTATTCCTGAGCGCATTTGTGGCAGTTATACGATGAAAAATTGAAGGCTAGTGCGTTATTAAAAGTGTCGCTTTTCGTCGTCGCACAAATGACGTCTGAGAAATTGCAATATTCACCGAATTCACCGAAGCCACCAGAATTACTGGTGGCCTAAGTAAGCACAGGCATAAAGCCATATAACGCTTACTATCCTAATAACTAAGGTTAACTATGTGTTTACGGTTGCAGTTCCCGTTTCAAACAATTTTTAAATTGATTTATTGTAGTTAGAATGTGAGGTCCAGTTTTTTTTCCTTTTGGCTGTGGCTGCGCTAAGGTTTTCACACAGAGGCTGTTTTGGCGTTGATGCGCTGTGTGAATTTACGTTTTACTTATTTACTTTCTTACTTGTACGGCAGCGGTCAACCGTGGGCAGAAGATAGTCTAATGACAAGACCCTTAACAAGACTGTCGTTGACAGAGCGTAGTGCTTTGACTGACTGTCAGACGCCATTTTACTACTTATCTTATTATAACTGCCTGTTTGATGCTAGTGCTAAAGTGAACTTGTTTAAACAGATTTTGTGCACTGATTGTGTGTGTCTGTGTGTTTGGTGCAGTGTCGGTATTGTGGCGGTTCAAGGCCTTCTGGATCCCATCGCTCTGTACAAGGTCAGTGCTCGCAGACAGACAAACAGCTGCAGAGTGCAGACTGCAGTTGGCTGCAAGCTGCAACTGTGTAGTACTGTATAGTTATACGCAGACTGAGAGTGCGAACTAACGATTGCTGCCTGCTGCGACGACTGTTTATCCCTTATCACGGCTCTCTCCTCATCTGATCTTGCTGTGCTACTGTATAGGCTAGTACTTGCTAGACCAAGGCCATGTACCAGACATCGGTTAGCAACTTGCCACGTTGCATTGCACGGCGCCGCTGGTCGGCGCGGATAATTTGCCATACGCGTGTACGTATAGCCTAGTACGTGTGAACTATAGGGCTATGGTGTGAACGTACTCGATCGCCTGGCGTGGGCTTTAAACGGCCTACGCATCAGGTCGTTTTAGTGAGCACACGCATGTAACATGTGTTATGAATGACTCCCATTAGTTTGTGTGATTATTTTGTGCGTGTATACTACTGGAGGTTGCCGTTGATGACACTTTCGTTGTTGTATAGGCCACAGACCACTTCTCTACATCTAACTCGGTTTTCTGCTGTTGCATCCCTTTTCCTCCAGCTGCAGTGTCCACACAGTACAGTTTTTTCTCCCATTTTTTTCAGGTGATCCTTGATTTTGCTTCATCTCTTTGTGGTTTTTGTGGTGTCCACTGCAGTGCAATGCAGTCATCGATCGTTGGCAGTAGCGGTTCTAGCCCGCAATATTTGTGGGGTAGAGGTTATGGTCCCATGGCGAGTGCGGTAGCGCGAGCTAATAACAGGGGTCTGGGGAAAGAGCCCCCAGCGGGGTCCAGGAGCAGGTCAGAGGTAAGAGGGCGAAGCTCCCTGAAGCTAAAGCACTTTTGGTTTTTGGACGTTCGATGGATGCCGCAAATTTGCCCATTCTTCTAAAATTTGGAAATGCAAAGTAATCAGATATTTGTGCTATCTTTGCAAAAAATAATGGGTGGCCACGAAATTGGGGGCCTTGAGCAAAACGGGGG
>Ga0209367_1000087_pt1 | contig 59795 bp, 35 predicted proteins | sample WorMetLIZISLAND2_FD_187412 | JGI IMG/M metagenome (GOLD analysis project Ga0209367, IMG submission 187412) | Marine gutless worms symbiont microbial communities from Max Planck institute for Marine Microbiology, Germany - Olavius geniculatus... ...
AGAGGTCAGGGCCGATGAAGTCGGGTGTCTCCCGCTGCAGCAGCTGGATGAGGCAAAATTTACCATATGTAGGCTTTGCCATTTTCCCAAGGTAAGACAGTTGCACTAAATAGATGAGGTGGGAAATGAAACCACCATTCGATGACATATAGTCTCATTAATAAGTGTGCCAAAAATTATTATAATCGGACATTCATTGTTCAAGTTATTGCAAAAAATGTAGTCACATGCTTTTTTTTGAGACACAGTGTATATGAAATAAATTAATAAATACGTTCGTGCTTGATGTTTGCTTGATGTCTGCTTCATCGTGTAAACGGGTTATAACACACCACCTGTGCTAGTGCAACACGTGAATATATCACACCTTAACTAATGAATTGAGTGAATCGTGCAATACAGTAATAACAAATGAAATTTTGCCTTCTGGTTTCAAAACTACCGGTGGATTTCAGATCATCTCTGTCACACAAGCTTTGCGACTCTTGAACTGTCCTCCAATGGACTGCATTCTAGACATTATATGACTGTCTGGACAGTGGCGTATTCAGGATTTGGCAAAGGGGGGCATGGCGAGCGCGCGGAGCGCGAGCCTATAACGGGGGTCTCCCATATATAATCTTACTAACTTTTATAGGACTCTATTCCTTAATAATTTATAACTAATTTAATTTATAACTAATTTAATCTAAATTTTTAAGGGCATATCATTGTTTTTTTCCGAGAGTTTTGTCATTAAGAATCTTACTTAATTTTTATTATTATTCAAATTGTTAGGGGTATCTTTCTTTCAATACATTATTGTCCTAACACAGAACTAGCATTTTCTTCAATAATTCATATTTCTCGAAACGTAAACTGAGGATGAATACTACATAATATTCATATAAATGAAGCATCATTTTTCCTTTTTTCCAGCGGCAGAGCCCCTGGTCGGGAGGTCCGGGGGCGAAGCCCCCCTGAAGCCGAAACACTTTTTGCTTCTGAATGTTCAATGGAAACCGCAAATTCGCCCATTTTTTTTTTAAATTTGGAAACGCAAAAGACCATCATTGTTGAATTTTGCAATTCTTGCTGGAAAATGGCAAAAAACGCACTTTTCATATAAAGTCGCCTGTAAAAAATTTTTATGGTCCGGCCAAAGGGGGGGCCATCGCACCGTGGCTCTCCCCCTAAATACGCCACTGTGTCTGGAGGATTACAGGGAAGATTATTAGAACTACCATTATGTTAATTACATATTATGCACGCATGTAATGGAGTTCTTGCAATTCTAGGTTTAGCTCGTGTTTTGTGTTTCTGTAAGCAAAGGTTATACTTTCTGTTTCTTTATTGTACAGGTTATATCACTCTTCCGTTATTAGGCCTATGTGTTTGTGTGCATTCTGCCTGAAAAAGCCGTCCCCGAAATGACCTTTAGGCCTACTGTGTCGTGTGGGACGTTAAACCCTACTCACTCACTTACTTCCCTTCAAAGTCATCCAAGATCATCGATTTTCATGTCATTTGAAAGCCAATATGCGACTACCTATTAGTAATCATTAGCAACATAGGCTCTAGCTCGCACCGTTTAGCCACAGTATATCCGTAACGGACAGACCACGACAGACTGACGGACAGACGACAACCATATGCCATAAGCTCGACCGTTACTTTTAAGTAGCCTACGGTCCGCTAAAAAGCCACGACACCGCTGTGCAAATATTTTTGTCTAAGTGAGCTTAAAGGCCTAAATGCAAGAAAGTTTGGGACTGTTTAAACCGTCTACACGGCAAAGTTTTCACACTACGCGTTTCTCAAAAGTGGCTTGTGTGCCGTGTGATTTTTGTTTTTTTCTCTATTCTCAACGTTTTCGATCTTGCGATTGTTGTTCATATTTTTTATTACTGCTTGCAAATGTGTCTTGATTTTAGCTGTTTTTAGGTTGTGCGAGTTCAGTGGTTATTATAGTCTTTACGAAAATTACGTTTTTTCTCCTTTTCATTATTGCACGCGCAGTGCACTAGGTTGCGAATAGAGAGACTATTATGAATATTTACGAGCGTTGAAAAGCATTAAAACAGCAACAGTAAGCGTACCAACATTGGCAAGAAGAGTGGCGAACACGAGAAAAACTGCTTTCATCACGTGATGATGTTACTTCCAGGCACTTCCTTACCGGAATGAATCTCCATCGCCTTCGAATGCTGTTTACCGAGCCGGGTCTCACCTCGTATTCACTATTGGTCTAGGGCCTACTATACAGTAGACATATCACAATCGTTGTCATGACGATTGCGAAATAGGTTAATGAGTTAGCTATCTTTTCGCATTCTAAGCTTACAATGTAGGCTAATCTGACCAAATTACACCACACGTTTATTAAGTGATGGGATATTCAGGCTTAATACCCAGGCCACTATCCCAGTTTACTATAGACCCCTACACCAATTTGGCTAGTGAAAAAAAGATTTGGAACATTCTGGTTTTAGTTAGGTTCGCGGGGATGTGTGATCCCAAAATAGAATGAGCGCCGGGATAGGCCCCCCTATCCGTTAATAAATCTTAAAAGGAGTTGGGCAAAAAACTTGCTTGAATTTTTGGATGACCCCGCTTTGTTTCATTCAGCGCAATTTAAACAAATTTTACAAATCACTGTGCAGCAGCACAGCCGTTGTTGGTTAAATTGAACAATAGGTCCGTTGGCAATAATCGCTGTTTTTTGGAGTGGAAAAGATTAAATGGGGTCATGAAACAGCTCAGCTCAAACGTGCAGAGGAGAGAGACAGCTAAAGTAACAAACGACATGCAAAAACGCATCGTTAAATACAAGGTTACATTGTTGGAGCACTTCACTAAAAAGCCGAAAACTGATTGACATTTTAGTATGGTTTAGACAATGGGCACATTTGAACATAGTGTTTAACACAACTGTGTCAATAATATTACAGTGAACAATTTAAAATTTAGAACTGAACTGTTACATGCCTTTGATTAGTATATTCACGTTCTTGTTGTCTAGTATGGTCATGTACAGGAGCAATAATGACCATAAATGTGGTTGACCGTGACATCTGGTTTCGTATTAGGCGTAATTTAAGTCCCTTTTTGGTCCCTTTTGACAAGTTCTGCGGTCCCTAAATTTCCTAATTTTTGTTATTATATTAGTGGCAGGCCTGCATCCCCCAAGTGCACCTGCTCAAAGGCATCCAAATGTGTCAATGGTTTAAGCAGACAGAGTGCACAAATGTGACGAGAGATGACAGACAGACCACGCTATAGATAAATGTGTAAGAATAGTCGGAATTGTGTGTGTGCAAATTCTACCTAACAATTTGTGTACTTGGGACAGTGCATATTAGCTGCAGAGCTGTAATAAAAGGTAACAAACAGTAGTCAACATTGCTTTAGAAGTCAATATGAGCTAGTGCAGTTGTGAACTACTAACACTGACTGAAACACAGATGATAGCCAGGGGCATCTACATCAGATAAGCCTTATATCAAATGCTTCATCACAAAAGTAAGGGGAAGGAAAATATAGAGTTGGTACGTAATTTAAAACTGAAATTATATCACGTTTGTAGCTTGCTACCAAGTGTATTTTTCAGGTTCAGAACGTCCCAAACTTGATGTCAGTTTGGGCTGCACCTGGCTCCACACTGAAAGAGCTTATAGCTCTCCCCACTCCTGCAGACCTTCTGGCTTTGTTTAAGGAAAAAGGCCCCTAAAATAAACCAGGAAAGGATAAGAAAAGGTGGAAGAGGAATGAATGTAATTTGTTTCAGTGGCTCAAGGGAAGGCCCCTGATGATACTCTAAACATCTCGGACATTCTTCGCAGACTTAAAGAGTCCATGTCAGCATTTCATCAACTGTCAAGGATAGTGAGCTCATCCTGTTCTCTGCGTTCGGACAAGACCATGAAGAGATTGCTGAGGTATGAGTAGAACAAACGCTTGAGCAGATCCCCATCCTCCTCCAGTGACGTGCTGACACACGACAGCTGAGATAGCTTACCAGCTGCACAACCATCCACCACCACAGCATTATTCATTCGCTGCATTGTCTATTTATTCACTAGTTCGGCACTCTAACACATTTTCAGTCAGATTGGATGTAAGGAAGTTTAAAAATCATGATTCATCAAACGTTACCAAAACTGCTCAAAAAAGCAGCTTAATACGAAAGATGAGATATTACTCATTAAAAGCTCATAAAGAGGTATAAAAAGCAAGCCACCAAGTTTTTGTAACAACTGCTTTAAACACTAAGCCTAATAATTAAAAATTATTCTGCTGGCACTTTCAAACTATAATTGTGCAATGAAATGAATAAAGTGATCAGAAAGATGCTACGATACCTCAAATGCTTCACTTCACTACCTTGCGATAAACTATGCTATTAGACACATACAGGGTGCGGCAAAAAAAGTGGACCCCTAAATTTTTTCGCCGTTTTCTCAGCAACCGTTTGGGATATTAATATGAAATTTTACAGCTTTATTTAGTGAAACATTCTACATTTAATTGTCAGGTAAAGTGTGATTTCGTTGAAAAACGACAAAGTTATAGACTTTTTAACATGACTGCCTACCGATTTTTCAGCATTAAAAAATGTTCAAGCTAAAAATGCTATTTAATTTTCAAAAACTGGTTACACGTTACCGCCGATAACGTCACAGTGACGTTTTGATAAACAGTCATTTATACTGTTTATATATTATCACTAAATTATCGTTTCTTTAAAGCAATTGCCGGCTGCCCACCAGATTCATCTTCCAGCAGGACGGCGCGTCAGCATACACAGCGCACAAAACTGGCTGCGGGCCAGCTGTCCATATCATCACAAAAGGCCAATGGCCTCGAAATTCGAGGAATATAAACCCAACGGACTATCACGTATGGGGTGCAATGTTGGAGGCTTACCGCAAGCTCAAATCAAAGCCAAAAACAAGCACTGAACTCAAGGAAGCTTTTCAGGTTATTTGGTACAACCTGCCACAGGGACTGATCGACAAGGCTTTTCTCAAATAAGGCGATTGGAGGTTGGTGTTGTAACTTGGAGCTGGCGGTGAACACTTCGAACATTTGCAGTGATAATAGAATTCTGGCATTTGATCATTATTTAACTGTGTTGTTTAACGATGTTATTAAATTGGTGTTGTAGCTGGAACATTTTTGAATGCTGAAAAATCGGTAGGTGGTCATGTTAAAAAATCTGTAACTTTGTCGTTTTTCAACAGAGTTGATTTTTATTTGGCAGTTAGATGTAGAAGATTTGAGTAAATAAATCTGTAAAATTTCAAATTATAATTCCAAACAGTTGCTGAGAAAACAGCGAAAAACTTTAGGGGTCCACTTTTTTCTGCCGCACCCTGTATGTCTATTGGCATTTTGTAAGGTAGTGTAGAGATGAATTTTGTGTGTGGTGGGATTGTTTATGCCAATGACGATCACTCTAATCCATATTTTCCATTCAGTGCAATAACAAAAAAACTAAAATGGTCATTATTAAATAAAGTAATGAATTCTGATTGATTACATTTTGGGACAGCTAGCTGAGCTACTACAAGCACAGATAAAATGTTTACATAGTGACGGATTCTGGAAGTCTGCCGATCCTTGTTTGTTGTGGATGAAGACTATGCATTGAGTGTCTCGAAGGCCTTGCTGATCAACAAAGTAGTTGTACCTGAGCACATACAGCCAATCACAAATTTTGAGATATAAAAGAATAACAGGTTGACACATTCCATGAATCCTTGTGTTGATTGTGCATTTTGACAGAATGGTGGAATTGGCATTAGTACAGGGTGTGCCAAAAAAGACCCAATTTGTTTTCGTCAGAACTTCATCAAATCTCCACTAAATTTAATAATTTTTGGCACACAGAGAGCCAAAATGATAGAAATATGTAAGGTACACTCACACACTAGGTACACTCACTCACCTCACCTAATTTATGTCAACACATTACAGTGTAAAACGCAGATGTTGCATAATGCTCAGTTGTTGTCTCCGTAGAAGTTCTAACGACTTAATTAAGCACACAATAAACTAAAATGTGATTTATTTAGCAGAATTATAAGTTTGTGTAACAACTTGCTGCCAAATTATCAGAATTTATGCCCAAAGTGTATACAATGGCTTAGACGTTTGGCTGACAGTAACATTAACGATCAACTGATCAAAATGCACAGCACTCATTCGTAGATAAAATGTGTTTTAAGCTCATCAATCAGTTATCTTGTTGCCTGCTATTTTCTGCGCAAAATATTTTATACCACAAAATTATTACATCACATGGCACTCTCTGTCAAACTGATAATTAAAAAAGTGAGCAATCTGATACTGATAATCACCGTGTAATGATGGCCAACTTTAAACAAAATTAATACTTTCAGTCGTTCAACTAAACATCCAATGATGAAAAAACCATGATAATACAAACCACAGCTCTAGATCTCTGATCTGACTTGTATCAGACACAAGAATTACACCTGAAGCATCTTTAGCAATGGCAGGCCAACACGTCTCAAACCTGCAATCAGCAAACCACATTATTTAAAGCAATAATTAGTCCGCCTAGAAACGATAGTTTTCGAAAGGACTTACGTTTTGCTGCAGATGTTTTTTATTTATTTGTTAACGTGAGATCTCCGAGATGCATCGGCCGATCGGTGCAAAATTTTGCACGGTGGTCATTACTAGGCCGAATTTTATAATGCCTGTCTAAAATTGCGGGGGTCCACCCCCAAAAATTTTTAGCGCCAAAAACATGCAACATTTGGCCCGATTTCGAACGACTTTAAAGTTTGTCAGCGAATATCTCCGGAATACATGAAGATATTCATAATCGGTGAGTTACTCGATCTACCGGGATTCCTCTCGCGTTAGGCGAAACAAGTCTGGTGAACTTTGGTCAAGTAACCTTGGAGATCTCGATGTGAAATTGTACCCACCTAAAGTGCCTTTTTCGAAAAACCATATTTTGGCCCATAAAGGGTGCTGCACCCCAAATTTTTACATGTGCTAGAGAATGACCAAGCACCGAGAATGGGGACCCCCTTTACAATTTTTTAAAAGGGGGTCAAAAATTGGCTTGAAATTCAGCGTATGAGCCTCAAGATCTTCGGAGTTAGGGGTGTAGCCTAACTAAACTTTGCCACATGATGTGCCACTACGTGGGGGTGATAACCCTGATAAAACGTTTGGGGCACACTGCCCCTTTAAAATTTGGGAGGGCAAAAATCGTTCAAAATTAGGTTTGATTTCAGACAACTTTTGATTTTGACCACAAATGTCTCTGAAATGAAGCGAGCTGCCAAAAAGTGGAATTCCAAGTGATTAACTACACCCAATCCCCTATTGAACAAAAAAAATTTGTGAAATTTGGTCCACTAGCAAAAAAGTTCTGTTGTCTCATTTCAACCTACCCTAAGTCGACATTGCGCATTATGCGCATGCTAATGCATTTGAGTGCGGGCCACGAGCCTTTGCTACCATGGGAATTTCACCAACCCCCCTAAAATTTTCCACCAATCGGACTTAAGGTGCTGGGCGGACTCACATTGGGCTTTGCCCCAAATTTCTAGTAATTATATCTAGATTCCAGAAAAAAAAACAAAAATCCATACCACTCCAAGCAATCTGAGCTGCCAAGTAGAATAAAAGTAAAATGCACCAGTATAGCAACATTGCCAACAAACTGCAATGTGAAAAATTACTCGACATTCTTGACAAATGATCGATATACTATAATAGTTTTGTCTGTGTCCTGTAATACTCACCTGTGATCGCCACTGCAATCCCACAACTCTATTTCAGCTTTGGTTGTTTTTCCAGAAATAACGACATCTGGCACTTCAAACTCAAGAATACGACAGCCCTGTGTAGGTCTATATTCACCACCACGGAAAGGTTCTGTTGACTCTGACAAAGCATTTGCAATGACTGTTTTTCCACACTGCACACAATAAACAAATCACCCACACGATTATGAATCAAGATGACATAAATACAAGAAAACAAGGCTGCTATACGCAAATTTACATAATGATTAATGCACGAGAACAATAATATAAAACACAAGATGCACACAATTACTACTGCATTTAACATGGAATATGTTTTTTCATTACTTTGCTAGTTGACCCTAGCTTATTCGCTTCTTGGACTATTTGCACATAAAGAGCGGTACAACTATTAAGCCTTTGCAGTAAATATACTGTCACAACATGAATTATAATCCTATATAAAAACCGCGTACAAACACTTATGAAACAGTTATAACCTCAGCCGGACCAATTAACAAAATTTTTGCTTTGTACATAATGACTACGCCAACTGGAGGCTATATTTCATGCAAATACTTTAAAACAAAATTATGTTTACAGTCGCAACTATGGCGACAGGAGTAAGACATCTAATAAGTATGTAAGCATCGTATATACGTGTATAGCCTACGCCTGTTCAAGGAAACGTAACTTCTCATTGCATTCAATGCATTGTGGGATAACTTTGTGTATGTATCTTGTATTCGCTTACTTAACTGTTCGTAATGTTTGTAATATCTGTTTAGTACTGTTAGAAACCTTTATCCATAACTATTTGATTAATGCGTCGTGTGTCATTATAAGTGCTTTACATGACTGATGTAAGACTTCTATCAAGAGTTGTGCCTAAAAGCCGTGAGGGCCGGAAACCCTAGGAGTATTTTTGTAGTCGTGTGGACGACGTAAATGTAGTCATACAGCATTGCATTTGCGAGATTTTACCGAATATCCATGCCCATGATTGATGACAGTGATTGGATAAAATGTTTGGCTAATAAAAGACGTTTTGTTCACCAAGGAAGATGTTGAGCAGATAAGCTTACTGACCAGCAAGGTTACTGGGAATTTCTGCTTTGAAAATGGAAAATGTCCCTATTCAATGAAAACTGTCTGCTAACTTATTTACTTGTTTGTTTCTTCGTTGACGGCTATACCGTACGTCCCAAAAGTCTATTCACTATCATCAGCACTGATACAATCATAAAAAAACTATGGGTAATAAATGGATGTGCGGATGTGGCAACAGGTAAAAGGCAGATAAAATCTGAGGATGCTAAGTGCGGATGTGTGGGTAAAAGATGGATGTGCGGATAACAGTTGTCACGTACATTACTAGTCATGAAAGTTGTTGAGTTTATGCTTGATCAGATTATGCGTTCAACATTGATTCTTAGTGAGCAGTGTTGTATTTAGTGATGTCCTGTGCTGTGTTTTTAGATAATGGTGGAATAAATATGGATCTGATTGTGTGAGTGGATATTTGGATAACACATATTGCAGTTTTTCGTCATCATTTAACTTACTGCCATGGTGCTTTCACAAAGACAGCGAGATGAGTTGTAAGGATATGCCATTTTGTTTTTTTCTGTGTAGTTGTAGCTATTTTTTCAGTAAAGAGTGTAGTTTTTGTATTTATGTTTCAGATTGCAATTTCTGTGTATTGTGTTTCACGTGCTGAACTGATTTTCTTCTGTCATTTTTTGTACATTTTAATATCTAAAGATTTGTCTTTTTTTTATCTTTTAGTTTCATCGTAGAAGTGCATAAGTTAGATAATCACAGCCGTTTTTGTTTTGTGTTTAGTTCAGTTAAAAAGATTCAAACTCACTTATGTGTGTATTAATGTCTGACTGCAAAGTGTGTGTGTATGTGCTTATGATCATGTGCATAGAAACAAAGCCATTGCTGACTACCTCTGTGCAAATGGCTATACAAACACGTTGGCTGAGTTTCAGAAGGAAACAAACATGGTTTGTTATTCGTGCTGCATGGTATAATTTTGTTTTTTATTCAAATTAGTATTTTGGCTGGTGAATGCACATTCATGACCCAAAGTACATATATTGGAAGCACAGGTTAACACATGCTGATGTGGCAGTCTATAGAAGGATCATGACAGTTTTTGCAGCTTACTTGTGCTCTGAAGATGCTTATAGAAAACATTCTGATGAATATTTGTGTCATAATGTTTTTATCAAACTGCTTGAATGTTTTATGCACTACCACCTAAAATGCAAATAGCTCACTCACTATGCTGTGTTAATTGATGAATTTTATGTAATTGTAATGCACAATTTTTAGAATAAAAAAACTTTTGTGTATTATTTTTGTGTTCTTAAAATCCAGCCACTGGCTACAACATGTATGTCATGTAATGAATATCTGTAATTGCCATGTGAGTGTGAGGCCAGAGGGTATTGTCTCCTATTTGTTTCTGTGATATGGCTGCCATTGACATCTTTATGTCTGTGGTTGTTCTTAGCCTGAACTGGATAAGAAATTCACTGGCTTGCTAGAGAAGAAATGGACCTCTGTAATCAGGCTACAGAAAAAGGTATACTAAGTTGCTTTTTCATGAACACCAGTGTAGTTGACCGGTGTATTGATGTCTAACTTTTGTTGGTGATGACGGGTGGCTATTTGAAGTGGCTGCATTGTGGTGTTAAGTGTTTAATAATCAGTTGACAGTTTCTAGTGTATAAGTGATACCTTACATTCAGAACATGATGTGCAGATTATGCTGAAAATCTGCCACGGCATTGTCAATTCCGAGATTTTTGGCCAACATTTTACTTAACATTGTTACTGTTTTGTGACATCATGTGCTTGACTTTTCATCCCGTACATTACAGGCATTTGAAGGATAATTTTAAATTCTGGAATGGAAGTAGATTGATAAAAGACAACATAATTTAAAACTGAACGGAGCATAAGTGAATGTTTATAAGTAATCTTGTGAGTGTTATATAGAACTCAGTTCTCAGTGAAAAGTTTAAAGCAAAGCGGTGTTTGCTGATGTTTGAATAACATAACATACACTAGCAGTTCATGTGGTCTAGTTTCTGTTTTTCTCAGCATAGCCGAGGCTCTGGTTAAATTGACCTAAATGGTTAAGTAATGGGTCTTTCATTATTGATGTCTCAAGAATTACAACAGATCAGAACTTGAGAGTTTGCATGCACATACAGTTTGGTGGCAGGGCGATGCCCATGAGTACAATTGATAATAGATATAGTGTGATGCTTCTGTGTCAAGTTATGTCTCTGGATCTCTAATAGATCACCAGTTAAAACATTGTATGCAGGTGCCAAGTGGTGATAAATGGTGCTCATAGGTACAGTTGACAGTAGATACGTTGAATGTAAGTACATCAATGGCAGCATGGTAAATACTGGTTCTTCAGCTGTTCAGAGCCACAGAGATATAGGAACCTTGCTTGTTAACTGTATTCTGTATATCATTGTATTCTGTGAACATGTACAACATGCTTGAGCACTCTTCCAAACTATCTCAAAAGCCAGTGATTGCTTTGTTTACTTCTAGAATCTAGACGCTATTTCAAACATTTGTACTTTGTTACTAGTAGAATGTTAGAGGTTTTATACAGTTTTTTTCGCACTGTATAAATTGCCTGCTTACTTATTTACTCACTGCTTGAAGGTGATGGATCTTGAAGCAAGATTGTCTGAGACTGAGAAGGAAATTCAGACTGGTGGCGGCCAGCCGCGAGATCGACGGAATCCCTCAGATTGGATTCCTCGGCCGCCAGAGAAGTACAGTCTAACTGGTCATCGAGGTCCAGTCACTCGAGTTGCGTTTCATCCAGTGTTTAATGTGATTGTTTCGGCCAGCGAGGATGCCACCATTAAGGTGTGTAACCTGTCGTAGTGCTGCTATGTTGTAGTCTATGCTGTGTATAGCAGTGAGTTAGCTTACTGATTATCTGTGCAGTTTTTTTGAATACCTGCATCAAGAGGCTGTTTTATATAAATTTGCTGTGCATGATGATGTAATGTAACGTGGTGAAACAGCTTTTGTCTGGAAAATCTGGAAATGTGAGGGTATTTGATGGCTGTCTGGCAAACTCCAGGTATTGAGACCTGAAGTGAGAATTGACAGAGACAAAATTTCATTCGATTGGCATATGAATGGCCAGTGATATGGAATTTTTTTTATTAATGTTTTCAGTGCATTAATAAGTTGGTTGAATATTAGCAGAGTGTCAGTTATTTAATTTATTCAATTTAGAGTTATTTGTTTTATTAGATATTTAATTTATATATTATTTATAAGTTATTTAATTTAGAGTGCCAGATGCTCAGTTATTTATTGCTCGTGTATAGTAGCATGGGCACGTTGTTCACACACGTGCCTCTGTTCACCGAGCAGTATAATTTGGTACCGGTCAAAGGGCGGTGATGCTCTGCGCTGGGAAGGTAACCATTGGTCTGGCGTTGCACTGGCCATACGTCATGGACTCAGTTGGTTTATCCACCTATGGGCTCAACGGCCAATTTGTGGGGATGAGCACCCCGCCTAGGCTGCTGATGAGACACGGCCTGGTTTGCTTTTTGATGGTAGCTTGGCACAGTTATGCATGTGGCCCGAAGTAGCAGGGGGGCAAGAGTGGCGGTGGTTTGGTTCTTAGAGAATGAGGAGTGTGTGCCCTTCCTACTAGCTTGCAGGTGTGAGGAGTACCATGTGGGCAAAAAGTTTGAGCCTCGATATATTAGACCAAAATTTTTGTTATTGTTTATACATCAGTAAAGCACATTTTTCTTGTGTACTCATGTGGGCATGTTGGAAGTGTGACATCACTGTAATTTATGAGCTTTAAACCGAAACGATTTGGAGTGCTAGCACAAAAAGCGGAAAATCAGGCTCACTGCGTTGTAACAATTTTTCGGTTTGTAGTTGGATTTGCCTAAGCAAAGCTCCGTGGCATCTGATTTTGTGAAAGCCCCAACAAATACGTTTGTGAATTTTTTATTTGCATATAAGAATATGCGATAGTTTAAATTTGTGTTAGCCGCAAATAAGAACACTTGAGTCAATAATGACTTCGTGCAAATACGGCGGGCGGTCAACAAGTTTTAAGCCTCAGTATACTACACTAAAACTTTTTATTGTCTGTATGTCAACAAAAAGTACCTTCCTTGCATATTCATGGGCAGGTTGTGAATGTGATGTCATAGTAATTTATGATGTCGTAGAACATTAAGCTGAAATGATTGGGTGCACTAACGCAAGCAGCATTTGAATCAGGCTGGTTGTTGCATGAAACTTTTTTTCAGTCTGTAGCTGGATTTGCCAAACTTGTGAAAGCCTTGACAAATACGTCTATGAATTTCTCATTTGCATTTGTGAATATATGACAGCCTAATCTGTGGTAGCCGAAAATTACAGCATTTCAGCCAATTACGACATTATGTCAATATTTAGTGGTACCAGAAAAAATTATTATTAAAAATTTAACTGTTAATTATATCAGTTGTGTTGATAAAAGACTAATTAACATATCTAACCTGTTGCATGGGAGCCTTGATGGGCAAAGGGCTGGGAGCAAGCCCCATGCACCCTCCCCCAAATTTGGCACTGCAGTCCAGTCCTACATCTACTATTATTCAGCTGGTTGTTCATGAGTATATTTTTGTACACCAAGACCACTCTGCAAAAAGTAATGAACAAACCCCTAGTGACCATTATTTGTTTTGAAATCTAAAATCTGATCATTGTGGTGGCCGCTGTTTACGATGATGAATGACTCAAGACGTTTTTGTTGACACTTTGAATCATTTCCGTTTAATGCCCTGTGACATCATAAATTACGATGACGCCATATCCGCAGCAGACTCATAGGAGTCGGTGAAGAATCCACATTTCATTGATATATAGATTGTGAAAAAGATTGTAGTCTAATATGTTTGGGCTCAAAACTTTTTGCCCGCTCCTCGGAGGCTATCCAGTAGTGATTTGCAGCATTACTCGTTTTAGGAACCAAGTATCCAGTTGCAATTACCTGGGTACGTGGATCCAGCTTCAATTTTTATGTAAATGAGGAAAAACGACACTTCAGTGATGTGTACATACCCAGTAAACAAATATTTTTCACAAAGTTAGGTTTTTTCTATAAAACATTAATCATGTGTTTGCAGTAGTCTACTAAATATGCTAACGTTCATCAATGAAATTGCATGAAGCTGAATTCTTTTTGCAATGTAGAACTTTGCCACAAAGGTCATAAGAAATGCAATTTTCCACCAATTTTGTCAGTATTCAATGCAAAAACAGGTATCAGTCACCTGGATTTGGAACCGGGTCATAAATTTTGGAACCAGATCCATGTACCGGTTTCTGCTACAAATCACTACTCTCTAGACAGGGACAAGGGCAGAACTGAGCTGCAAACACATTCAAAGGCATAAAAAACCCTGAGTATGTATTTAGTAAGTACACATTTCGTTAGTTCTATCGCATGAACTTGCATTTACAACTGAAGTCACCCAGGGCTGTTTAAGCCAGTGCAGACTTTGCGTGTTGGTGCTACTGTAGGTATGGGACTACGAAGCTGGCGAGTATGAGCGTACATTGAAGGGTCACACAGACAGTGTTCAGGACGTCTCGTTTGACCAGACCGGCAAGTGGCTTGGTGAGTGCTGCTAGTGCTAGTGCTAGTTGATATTAACAAGCCAGGGATTTTACTTTATAACAGAAATTTTTCTTGAAATATATGATGCTTTGTTTGGATGCAAAATATTGCATGCAGATTGCAGAATTTGTTGAAAAGTGTACTGACATATGTGACATATACACTTAGGTAAAATGCGCTATGCAGCATCAATGAACAGGCTTCAGCTATGCGGAAAAATCTCAGAATTGTTAAAAATGCAGTTGTGCATAGGGAAATATGCACAAATTTTAAAATCAGTTAACAATTAGTGAAGATATGGACAAAAGTAAAGTGTCACATTTTTTATAGCCCGTGGTGTATATTGACCTGACTGGGAATGAAACCCATGACCCATTGACCATGTGGTTGTAACTTTTGGCACTCTATCATTGCACCACAAAGCCACCCTAGTTGCCACATAATTGCTTTGTCATTAAGTTAGAAAACTATTTATTACAATAGATCTGTGGTTGTAGTGCTGCAGTGATTGTGCCGATGAATTGTTGTCAAATGTTATGTGGCAGTATTTGCTGATATGTTTTTGGTACTTTTGGTGTTCTGTAGTTTCTTGTTCGGCTGACATGACGGTGAAGTTGTGGGACTTCCAAGGATACGAATGTGTCAGAACCATGCACGGTTTGTCATTTGTTTCAGCATCTAAATTGAGCAGTGTGTTGTGTATTGATGACAGTGCTTTTTATTGTGTGCAGTATCAAACAGAAACTCAGGCAACAGGAGTTGTCAGAAGAGTCAAAAGCTAAGAATAAGCATTGGGTGCCATGTCTTTTATTGTCTTTAAAATATTGCAGGACAATAGTGCCGGTATTTTGCCATGGTTGTTGATGCATTAGGTGTAAGAGTTAGGTGCAGAATCCAATTTCACACATTTTGTGAAAGTAATTTTTGTTTTAGGACATTGGTGCCGGCCTTTCTCTAGGTTGTTGAAGGATCCACGGATAGTAAGTTTTTATCTTGCTGCAGTAATTACTGAACCTGGCTTATTGTCTTTTAGGTGATGTGCAGTATACTGCATAGTGTGTCATACTGTGCATTGGTGCAGGTCATGACCACAATGTGTCTAGTGTTTCGTTTATGCTAAATGGCGATTTCATAGTCAGTTCTTCTCGAGACAAGACCATCAAGTTGTGGGAGGTGGCTACAGGGTCTGTATGCTGTTCATTTGATGTTGTAACTTCGTAAGCTGCTTATAGGATATGCACTATATGGCCGAGCTATCATAATTTCAGCACATCTGATATATAACATTCAGCTAATTGGATGAGTCGGTGGTTGAGTATTTAGTAGAAATTTTTATGAAGAAATGTCTCAAGAACTGCAAACATCAGGAGTTGACGTTTTGCGTGTAGATAGACTATCATGTAAGGCTAATGCCTTGTGTGCCTTTGACTTGGATTGTTTCAAGGAAAATCATTAAAATTCATTAACTCGACTAGCATCGTTAAACAGTTCTAAACAGTGACAGTTCTAGTAAATTGACAGTCAGCTGATACCAATTATTGGCTGATGATTGGTTTATCTCTGGAATCTGGGAGCATCACTGTTGACTACCATATAGCGTGTTGTCTGTAGGTATTGCGTGAAGACTTTTACGGGTCACCGGGAATGGGTTCGGCAGGTGAGGCCGAACCACGATGGGTCGTTGCTGGTGAGCTGTAGCAACGACCAGACAGCACGCGTGTGGGTTGTCAGTACGGCTGAATCCAAGGCGGAGCTCCGGGAGCATGATCACGTGCTGGAGTGTGTGGCATGGGCTCCCGACCCCGCTGTTCAGTACATTGCCGAGGCCGCTAGCATCGACGTATGTTCGCCAACTTCGTGTTGACATCCGCTGACTTTGTTGTAATCATGATTTTGGATCATTTGTGTGATGGGAACAACTTGCGTGTGAACAGCTTTCACAGAACCAAACATCACGCAAATCAGTAAAGTTAAAGTGGATTCATAAGTTGTTTATTTTTCATGCCAACATGTTCACTTGTTGAGCATAGTAATTTTTTCTTACCAACAGCAGTGCAGTTCTGTAGTTAAGAATATTGGTTTTTACCACATTCCAGCTTAATAAATCTTGCGCTATGGTTTGACCAGATTTAGATACTTTTCCGATCGTTTTGTTGACTAAAGCATGGACCCTGGACAGGGTTTGTTGAGGTGTTTAGCCATAGTTAATTGTGAATGAGTCACAACTGAGCAGCTATTGAAATGATCACAGTCATGTGGCTGACATACTAGCAGTGTTGTTTACTCACTTTCTTATGTCATGGGAGTCATCTTTATCTTCACTATGACATCTTATATGGTGTATCCAGAACTGTGCACATTGAGAAAAAATTTGATGCACTGAATTTTACACTTTATGTGCCTGTGATTTGTTCATGACCTGCAGCGCTCGCTATATGAATTTGTTTTGATTGATAATTGTGATTGAGTGATGTGTGTTTTGCACCAGGTAAAGAAGGTACAGTTACCAGGCCCGTATGTCATCACTGGCTCTCGAGATAAGAGCATCAAGCTGTGGGATGTCAGTACGGCCCAGTGTTTGTTCACACTAGTACGTATTACCGTGATTATTATTCGCAGTATGCTGCATTTTTGTAATATATTGTACCAAATTCATCCGGACTGCCTTTCTGGACTTTTTCATGTTATTTCATGCTTGCCTGTTTTCTTTGTCAGTTTTTTTTTGCATTTATTTTGTTTTGGTGCTGCAGTTAGGTTAAGCTTACTTCATAGTTTTAACCCCATCTCTCAGCCGTAGTCCAGTCAAGGTGCCTGTCCCTGTTCGGACACAATGCACGAATGCCTGATGAAACAGATGCAAAACAGATCTTCACAGCTCCCCCCGCAGGAAGCTGGAGGAGACCACTGGGACGTCCTCGTATTACATGGATGAAAACCATTCAGCAGGATCTGAAATCCAGCGACCTCAATATGGACGACACAGTTGACCTGGCTCAGAACCGTCCACTCTGGAGATTGATGTCTACGTTCGGCGCTACGCATTCTTAGTGGTGCCTGCTAGAAATGATGAATGATGATAGTTTTAAAGCTGATGTTAAATGTTACTATCTTTTTACAGCTGTCACTTGTTTAATGATTAGAAGATAACAAATTTTTGTTTGTTAGCATTGATTCGAAATTTCTGAAAGTAGTCTAGTCGTAATCCCTGCACTTGTAACAGTGAAGTTGTTTCAGAATTTTTTTCAGGTAATGATAGCTCAAATCACATATCTACATGTTCATAGAAGAGTTAGACTTTACACATGCATCTGCATGCCTTATGTGTAGATCGGACATGACAACTGGGTGCGAGGACTGCTGTTTCACCCCAGCGGTAAATACATTGTCAGCGTGGCGGATGACAAGACACTACGAGTTTGGGATGTTAAAAATAAGCGCAACAGCAAGACGCTTGAAGCACATCAGCACTTTGTCACATCACTAGGTGATGTTCTGTCTGGTTTTTACGCGCGAAAGCAGCTACCACTTTCAGCGCATCTTAGCCATTGCAATTCTGTTTGTCTGTCTGTCCGTCTGTCTGTCACACGGGTGGATCAGGCAAAAACGGTTCAAGCTAGAATCACCAAATTTTCACCATCAGCTGCCTGGAAGACTCTAGTTTTGGAAACCGTAAAGCTTTTTCATAAATTTGAAGGGGGTCACCCCGAACGAGGGCGTTAAATGAGAGGGGGTGGGCAAAATTTGCGATTTTTGGCCAATAAGTCGCTGTATCTCAGCAACGGTACGTGATAGGGCCTAGGTTACTGTTAATCACTAATAGGAAGTTGTATACTGGCTCTTGATTGGCGCCCAATTCAATGACCTTGAATGCCAAAATAGGGGGTTTATGGATTTTTTTGGCAATTTCAGGCTGTGAGACACATTGCAAGAGCGAATTGCACCGAAACCAGTTGAGATAGACATGGACAAGCTGCGTATGAAATTTTCAGCATTGAACGTAGATTTCAGTGGTTCAAGTCTCGATTTTCTAGGTTCAAGGAAAGCTGCGCACGAGGGCATCAAAGAGCTTTACCCCCGTAAAAGTTGTGACGAAATGGCTGGAGATAGACTGACAGTTTGCAAACAGGAACTGGTATAGGCTTTCGCACGTCCCGTGAGCATTAGCTCAAATTTCTTGTTTCACTTGTCTTTGTGTACTGTATAATTTGTCGTCTGGTCTAAAGGGTGACAGGCAGAAATGGAACATTTGTGATTTTGTTAAAGATTTCTTGAATTATGGCTTTGTTTTTGTGAATCACTATGGTATAGGCTAGAGAAACAATAAACTAACTTTCTGTTTATTTCATTGATATGTGATATTGTTTCTATGTTTTTCACACCTTAATTAATAAAAATGTTTAGCACTTTCAAAAATGTTTTGATTTCTCTACATTTTAGTGAAACGAGTACTGGTACTAGCTTGTGAGCTACGGGATGAAGGACTGATGTAGCTAATTGGTGTGGTGGTATGTCTGCTGGCTGCATTGTGGGTCTAATACCACGGTGGATGACCATATAATGTGCTGCCAGTTGCTCATGCCAATCAGCTGCCACCCCCTCGTAAGATTGTAAAATGCTTCTGGTCACAAGTTTGATTCATGTTAGCAGTGAGTCAAGTACTGGACTTTGCCTTCATCATCATCTCTTACCTTTATGAATGACTGTGTGTTTATGCAGATTTCCACCGAGCTGCTCCATATGTAATAACTGGCAGCGTTGACCTGACGGTGAAAATCTGGGAGTGCCGTTGAGACAGTAGCAGCTTCATCGGCTGCGCTCGTCTTTAGCATTTGACTTTATGCTGTACTATCAAACGTGACCGACTTTGTCTGTCATCATCGACGCATGTTGCTGTGAAATGTGGGGCTTCGTTCACATTGACACCAGTACGAGTTTGATTGGTACTGTGTGTTGCTGATACTAAGCGCGAGTTTGCACGTATTTCAGTAGCAGACATTTACGTTGATACAAGTTCTGTATGGGTACTGATGCACTCAAACAGGCAGTTTTTGTGAATGTCCTGTTTTTATCTAAGTCGTCTAAGGGCCGGTTTCTGGATCTTTTTAGTTAACTGATCAGTTAGTAAACCATCCGTTAATTGTAACTCACTAGTTAAGTTTGTGCACATTTCTGAACAAAACCTTGACAGGCCGTTAGCTAACTGAATGGTAAACTATAGTTGCTTAGCAACGATGCGCACAGCGCTAATCACTTCCGCCTAGCGCAGGCGGGCGTCATGATTATTAATGGGCACAAGCGCTCGCCAGCCAGCCCACGAGCCAGCTAAGCTATTGCGGACAGCCATTTTGTTCATTCATGAATGAATTTTTGTAGTAAGATTTGTAGCAGCAAACGTCTCCTCGAGCGTTTTGAAGACATTGCTATGTGGTAAAATCTTTCTATATTATCACATTCTTCCATTAACTGCTTGCAAAATGGTACAAAAGTTGTGTTAAATATTATAACTACGATCGACGGTTAGCTAACTGGCCGCAGTTGAATTTTTGGCCATTTTTACCGTTGGTTAGTGCAACAGGAAACGCGAGTTATGCAAATCTGTCAGTTAACCCTAACTCGACTGGCCAGTTAAGATCCAGAAACCGGTCCTAAGTAAACAGGTGTTAATAGTATTAACTTGATTTCTACAGCTGTGATGCACGTTTGACATCAAAACTTGCGTCACTGCTTTGTTAGAGGTGCACACACCATAAAAATCTGCAACGATGTGGTGGTAGTATTGTTTTTCCTGATTGCATTCTCTCAGTTTCACTGGAATTTATCAGTAGACATGCTCACTGGTCAAACGTTGCGAGTTGCATGCTTGTGCAGTGTACAAGTGACTGTAAATTCTCCGCTCGTGCTAATGAAACTGCTATGGGTGAGTAGCTGAAAATTGTACTCGCTGGTGTCAGTGTAAATGTAGCCCGACAGACTGTGCAGTGATGTGGGTTTACTGTCACTGTGCATGCAGTGACTGAGTGAGTGAGTGCTCGTTGGCTTGACACACTCCACTGCTGCTTGTTGTCTCGCTGTGTGCTGCTGCTGCTGCTGTCGATATCTTCGTCACGGACATGGGTGCCGACTTTGTGGGTGCATTGGCTGCAAATCGATCAGTCGGTCAAAAAATCACTACTTTCAAAAATGACTAGTGGTTTACAATAAATTTTAAAATCTAAGATAAACAGATGTGCATGAATTATTCAAAAAATTAAATTACATTAAGAATTTACCCCCTGAACATATTTGTCCGGCTGATCATTGTTTTATTGTGATTGTTCAACAGAAAGTGAACGTAATTCGCTGCCATGCACTAGTCAAGTTTTCCTGGCCTATAAATTCACCCACAATGCATCGGAAGGGGAGGAAGGGAGATTTTGCACCATGAAAACGTGAAAAGTCCGCACCTGAGGTCACATATTTATGTCTTGACTTGTCGGTGTGATGGAGCTCCAATCTGTCGATGGTCGTTTTTATGTAGCAATGAAATTGTGATTCAGATCTTCTCTGTGTAACTGTTAGCTGACTCTTACTTTCAGTGGTTTATTAGCTTTTTGCCTAATGTGTCTGTCTTGCGTATCACAGAAGAATGTACTGTTTCATCCTAGACGTTTGTGAAGGAAATAATTATTGTCTACATTGTGTAGTGTAGACGTTTCAAACATGTGGTACAACTGTAAACTGTTTGTTTAAGTAAGTAAGTAAGTAAGTAAATGATTTATAAAGCGCCAAAGTCTCAGAAAGAATCAGGGCGCATATTTTCATGCGTATTGTCAATAGATTGATGAAAATTTGAGAAGCTATTTCTACGATTATTCAGTTACATGTAGACCTGCGAGTTGAGTCAAGTAAGTCGACTTGAGTTGACTTTGGCCTTCCAAGTCAGTCTGCAGTAGACTCAGTTCCTGAATTTCTGAAGTCGTTTGAAGTCAACTCAAGTCAAGTCACGTGCCACTGTCAAGTTAAGTCAAGTTGAATGTGATCAAGTCAACAGTGGTCGACTTGGGGTCATTTTATTCTCAAGTTGGGTCATGTTTCTGTGCAGCAGTGACTCGCAGGTCTAGTTACACATTAGTTACTGATATTGTTGTAAAAGCAGTAGTAGGTTTTTTCTACATCTTATGTCTTTTGCACTGACTCCGTTGTTGTAGAAGACGTTCTGTTATCATGAAGATTGATGGAAATGAAACATAATTCACATTTATGTCACGGTGTCGCTATTATCAATCTCTCTGTCACTAGTGATCTGTGTTAGAATAATCAATTGCATAGTCATGGGATTTAGCTGACTACAACCCAGTAACAGTAAAATGTGCATGCATTGTTACTATGGGATACTGGCAGGAAATTGTATATAAATTAATATAATTTATAAAATAGGGCTGTTGCCGATGACCTTGAAAATCTGTAAAAGATACTTTAGACCTCTTGGGTGTTTTGGCAAATATGGCTTATGTCTTCTATGCAGCTAACTATAATTATTAAAATTCATTAATTAGCTACTGCTTCTTCTGTTGTGTTTGAAACAAAGTATCCATTAAAGGTCACTCACACTACCGATGGCTCGCAAACCTTTGGTTTTATCACGTACTTTAAATTGGAAACAATTTTGAAGCCAGCTTCTTACAAACTACAGCATGTATTAGCTAGAAATATTAGCGTAGAAATGTAGATGTTGGCTATCATTTGAATTTTGTTGTTACAAATACGCTTAGTAATGATCTACAGCATTGTTTGACAATGGAACCTTAATAAATCACCTAGGCAACCCGGACCTGGTTTAACTGTGCCATCTTGTATTTGAGGTTAAGGTCAGGTACTTGGTACGTAACGTTTATGTTTTTTTACTTGATGTAGCACTGTGATACAAACATAGCAAAATGCATCAAAGACAGAATGACTCTCACGGACAGATTTTCTTTGAAAAGAAATATACATTTAACATGTTTATATTTTGCACACAAACAGTACAGATAAAAAAAACAAATTAGGCCAGGTAGCAAAACGGCCAGTTTCAATTGTGTAAGTGTTTGTGACAGGTGGCATCTGAAAAACAGAGCATAAGTGATCTGTTAGCTATCGATGTGAAGCACTTCATTGAGTTAGCATTTTCTATGGATTGCAGATATGTATATGTGGTCATTTCGTATGGAGAATGTTTTATGTGCTTGTTGCTTCATGTACTGTTTATGACTTTGCTGTCATGTAGTCCATTGCACGTGTGTAGCAACTGCCAAATGTAAACTGCTCTATACTCCATGGTTCATGCACACTCAATAGTCTGCAGTTATCTCTGATTGCTTTTCCAGTTTTTTTTTGTCTTGGGTTGTTATTAGGTTTGCAGGTATGCTGAGAAAACTTTGGTGAGTTTTTGTGACGCTTTTGGCATGCCCACAGCCGCATAGTTTGGATTGGTCCAGCTTTTATGGCAAGCACGAGGGTCTATATTTGGGCTAGAGGCTGTGCCCTCAGCGGACTCCAGGGGCAGAGTCCCGGTAGGGAAGGGAAGCAAAGCCCCCCTGAAGTCGAAGACTGTTTTGCACTAGAAAGAGAAATTCTCACAAAAGTTGACACCAATATTTTACGTCTGTCAAGTGCAGTTGGGGAAAAATTTGTATATGCGCCTGAACATTGGTCTGGCAGCTGCTGGACTGGCTGCTATGACCCTATTTGGAGTGGAAGGCCTTTCGATGGGAAGCAGGTGATTATATTTTGAGACTGATGTGGACTAATTGGAGCTCGTTCTAGTTTTCTGTAACATCACAAGTCTATTTTTCTGCATTGTGGTGGTGTGCTATTTGTAATTTGTTGGATTTTGTTTGCTGTGACTTAACATAATTATCAATGTGTTTGAATGTACCTATGTTCTGAGCCCATCGTGAGTGAGGAAGCTGGCATATGTGAGTGAATTAATTTCTTTCATGTGCACGGTTTTGTAAAATGAGTGTTCTTCTCAAACACAAGTCTCTGCTGGATGTTAAGTATTTAAATTGTATTATTCCTTGAATATTAATCACACAGTTTGCTGCAGGTGTGATTTGCCGTCACTTCACCATTTTCCTAGGTGTGAGTATGGAAGCATCGGGTGTTTCCATTCAGCGATATTATTCAAAGTTGGTTGTCGCTGTAGTCATGTTTAGTGGCACCGTCTATTTGTCTCTCTGCAAAGATAAGGCTTTTTAAGTGGTGAAAGTTGACCATATTTTGCAGGGATTGTCAGTAACTGCTCAGTTGTGCATAATGTAATTGTGCAGTTTTGTTAGCAGATGCACGCTGTTGTCCATACACTGAATCACTGTGATATCAGAAAACGATCAAGGTCAGATGCAGTTTGTTGTCTTCTGAAAGTCCAGCTGCCATGTGTTATGCACACATGGAAAACATAAAGATTACCTCTCACTTCAAGACTGATAAAAATAGTAGAGCTGTCAAATTAACGCATTAATTATTGCATTAATGCATTAATAAATTAACGTGCGTTGAAAAAATTAATGCGCGTTAAAATAATTAACACACATATGTAAATTCATGTTAATTTACTCAATTCCAAGAAGCAAAATTTCCAATATTCCGTTAAACTGCGGTTATTTGACAATCGAATGAATTCAAGTAACTAAACAGTAGTTGCCGTTCTATCGCTACTGTAAATAAATAGTTATTTTGATGACAGGCTGATAGATTTCTATACTAGCTATGACGGCAGTTATTGTTGATTATATGTTTAAAATGTGTTTTTAACTTTCTATATTCTACAGGTGGGGCCCCCAAACGTCGCGGGACCTGGGGTAACTTACTTCCTACTTTTCCTGTCGACAGGTCTGGGTGCATTAATAACGTGTTACTTAATCCATTAAAAAAATTAATGCACTTAAAAAATGAACGCTTCGACAGCTCTAAAATATAGTCAAGGTTTAGAATGTTGTGTTGTACTCACCTCTCAGTATAATCTTGTGCATGGACTTTTTTTGCTTGCCCGTTATGCAGCTTACCATGTGTGCTTGTTTACAACTTATAGTTTGTAGTACGTTTATAATTTAAGGATAAACGGGCTGGCAAATTGGGGGATTGGTGCTGTTAGCTGGGAGTAAGTTTCATGTGAAACGTAAGGGTGTTGGCCAAAAGACGGGTTGATTCTCTTCCTCCTAGCAGCTAAAGAGTCTAGCAACGTCAGGACTACATTCGTGTTAGTTAGTATTCATGTTGTAAAATGTATTCTTCGATACATATGTCTGCTTTAGTCTCCGTAGCTGCCTTTATCACTGTCCAATCATTAGCGTTGAGGAGCATGTATGAAGCAGTTATGCATCGGTAGGAAATTATGGCCTCGTATTGTGAACCAGTTTGGCTCGGCCCGAACTGCGAAACCCGGACATGCTGTGATGCTATCCTGCACCTGTGTAGCTTATTGAAGTTAACCGAGTCAAACTAATCGAGACCGGTAGCATTACAGGCGGCAGAAACTATTTAACTGTTTACTGTGTTGCTTGTTTGTATGTATGTGTGATGTGATGTTTATATGTCTGCATGTTGATCATATACACAGTGACTGTTGTGTTGGATGATTAAGACCTTCACACAACGCTGCATTAGTAGCTGCTAGGGGTGCTTTCTTAGTAGGTAATCTTTTCGGAAATGCTCGAAAGACAATGAAAGCTCCTTTAAGCGTCCATCATGTGGCAAGTACATGAGTGCACCGAAGCCGTACTGGCCTTAACGTGACCCTGCCTCCCAGGGGCGTCTACGATCTGCGCCGTAGAAATCATTCGTCTTAAAATTAAAGAGGGAGTTTTTAGTCATTCAGTGTGGTAGAATTTGGGACTAAATTATATCAGCTTTCTCTGTGGCTTGCTGCCAAATGCGTTTTTTGGTCCAGAAGTCGATGGCTGCTAGTGACAGGGCATCACTGCAGACCCCGTTGAAAGAGCTTACGGCCTCTCCACCAGACCTCTTGCTAGAGTTAAGAAAAATGCTCCCTGGAAAATAAACTAGAACAGCAATTAAAAGACAGGATGGAGAGGAGAAAAGGGATAGGTATGTGTAAGAACTTGCTCCAATGGTTTAAAGACGCCCCTGCTAACAGTGCTTATGCTGCTTGATAAGCAGCATTTCGGACTTTAGTCCATTTGTATATTTGCGTTTTGCTGTCTTCTTTGTTCTGTAAATTTGCTATATGTGAAATTTCTGAAAATAGCATGTAGACTGATGGTTCCTACGGTCAGGGAAAGTCGGGGGAAAATCAGATAAAGTTGTCGAATTTTACATTCCAAAGTCAGGGAAAAATAAGAGGATCAGAGAAAGTCGGGGAAAATCAAAGTACCGGGGTGCAAAAGTTAACAAAGATGCAGAATAAATGTTGAACTGTTTTACACTTCGCTTGCAGATTATTTGTATCTACATTTTTAAATTTGTTCCGCCGCCTTTGTTTTTAGTGCGATTGCACGTGATTGAAAGCCAACATTGGTATTTTGCATGAACAAATTAGTCGGGGAAAACGATTCATTTTTTCCTGGAAAGTCAGGGAAAAGTCAGGGAAAATGAATTCTGCAGAGTAGTATGAACCATGAGACTGCAGTGGCGTAGACGAGGGGCCCCCCCCCCAATATCCTCCAGACGACAAGCTTACGTTTACTCGGCACTAAATTTGCCATTGTGGTCAGTTTATTCTCAGGGAAAATAGTTAAAATTGTTGCCACCAGATCTCATCTTTTAAAGCTAAAATGCACCAAATTCGATTTCGGCTGGGGCTCCACCACAGACCCCGCTGGGGGAGCTCACAGCGCTCCCCAGACCCGCTCCTCAGGCCCCTAGTTGGATTTTAGAGGGTTTTACTTCTGAGGGAAGGGAGGGGACGAGAAGAGGAGAGGACGGAAAGTGAGGTGAGGGGTAAAAAGGGGAGTGACGAAAGGGGGAAGGAAAAAGAGAGGGGGAGACGAGCCCCCCAGTTGACATTTCTGGCTACGGCACTGGTGGACTGCCGATACTTTTGATTTTATGTTGCGATTAGTGTGTTATAAGATAATTGTGTTTCTGTGACATTTCTGCAACATTTTAGCGTATTGCTGAAAATATTGTTGTAAATTGTAATTACTAAAGAAGTGATGTGGTACTGCATTACGTTTTGATGTTACATGTCGAGAAAAAAGCTTATAGCGACGTCTGACGTCATTCATCTTGTCTTCCAAATGAAGTGTAGATACTGTCAGAAATGTTGCATTAATTATTAGGAAGTGCAACTACTGACACGTTTTAATAGCTTATTTTAAGTACCTCCCAGACGAGGGCTCTTTTGGGACTGTCCATAACAGTCCGTATGTATGCAAGATAACTCAGACAACTTAGGCTATGAAGTATGAACGGGTTTTGATAAGAAATTTTTTGTAGTTACTTTCGTTGGGCTGGGCACCGCCGAGCAAGGCATGGGAGAAGAAAGCGATTAGATTTTGGTGATACAAATACATAGCATTACCACGTCGTCTTGTTTGAGAAAAGTGGGTCGAGGTAATGATTCTGTATATAAGTTAGCATATAACTTTATACGTATAAAATACTAATAATCCTCACGATTTTGCAAAAGTATGAAAATAATGTTTGGAGCCTATCCAATAATTCCTGGGATACCCATTAGGGCCTACGCAGAGCTGTAGTTGCGACCGTCACTGATGTAGAGCCGGCTGGCGGATAACCTTGGGATGCAAAGTTTTTAAAGAACGCGGAAGTGTGTCTGGTAACTAACAATAGCTCGGTCGGCAGGTGGTCAGTCTGGGATGGATGATTCCCACACGCAGCAGCAGCAGCGGGCGAGATAATGCTATGCGCGGGGCTCATTAGCATACAGGCGATGACGTCACGGCCAGCGCCTTGACATTGACCTCGGCCGCCCAAGCCCGGCTGGCTGGCTGGCTTGGATGTCTGCTGCTGCTGCTGCTGGCGGCCAGCAATCGATGAAAATTAACCGGCGATGAACGACTGACTGCGACGACCGACCGACCGACCAAGCGAGCGAGCGATGACGGGGATTAGCGACATTGTTGTGAAATAGACGTCGTCGTCGCCGTGCTGTCGTGAATTTCGAGCGTGACCGCCGACATGACGAAGGATCGTCTGGCTGCGCTGAAAGCGGTGAGAGCGTGCGTCCGATCGCCAGCGCGCCGATCGTGCGTTTTTACGCGTCGTTGGACCAACGACTCGTACTGCATGGCATGGCGCGCGCTGATGAATGCCGAGTCTGCCCGTCCGATATACTCGCGCGCACTCGACCGCTTCTTGCACCAAAATGCTTGGAAAATACGCGCTAAACTCGGTTTGCGTGGATGCGAGTAGGCCCTAGTATTTTATGCGTGACGTGCGACGCATTCTGAAAACTGGGCTGTCGCTCTGGGGATTTGTACGACAGTCTCACTGTCTGGTCGTATCGACCACCTCTATTGTCTCGGCAGCAACTGATTTTTTCGCTGTTTTGCACTGATTTAAATATTGGTGAAGGGGTGTATGGTCAGCTCACGTGGTTAACAGGGACACTAGGACGTAGGCCTATAGACGTACTGTTATTAGGACAGCCTATGCTAAGCCATGTATATGTCCGGGAAAAAAGAACCCCCTTGACAATGTGCAATAGAAATGTCAGATCTGAACGAATCTGAATAAAATTTCATCACTGCAGGGACATCAAGAGACACAGCAGAGCCTGGAGAACATTCTCGTGGGAGAATGGGGAGAAATTTTTGAATTTTTGGAAAATGGCGCCTTCTGGTGTACTTTATATTTTAGAGCGACGGTGGGGCCCCCAAGCGTCGCGGGGCCCAGGATAACTTACCCCCTGCCCCCCTCTCTTTACGGGCCTGCATACACTTGATTCCCGATCACCACATTTTATTTGGTCTAGGGGGTTACTTTTTTCCAGTCACCTACTAGGGTTATCCATGGTTCCTATGGTCAGGGAAAGTCAAGGAAAATCAAAGTATCAGGGTGCAAAAGTGAACAAAGATGCAGAAAAAATTTTGAATCGTTTTACGCAGACTGCGTACAACAGTTCACAAATTTTTTCTGCTCGCTTCGCTCGCAGATTATTTGTATCTACGTTTTAGAATTGTTCCGCCACCTTTGTTTCTGGTGCAGTTGCAAGCGATTTAAAGCCAATGTTGGTATTTTGCATGAACAAATTAGTCAGGGAAAACGATACACTTTGTCCTGGAAAGTCAGCGAAAATGAATTCTGCAGAGAGTAGCAACCATGGTTATCAGACAGTTAAATGTGTTGAGGTATTAAGAAAGAAATTGTGCAAAGTCTTATACAGATAGCTCAATATTTGAATGTCTGTATCAATTCCGTGGAAAAATAACATGTCACTGTGGGACATTTTTCTGACATCTTAGTAACTGGTGAAAGACATGGCTGTTGTTCTCGACACTAGAAATTAACGTTGACTAATGACTATGGCTGAAGTCAAAAATTGCACATGTGGTGCACATAACAATATTAGAGAACTCAAATACCAAAAGGGTGTCACTTTTTTGGCACACTGTGTACGTGATTGAATGAATCACTACTATCAAGCAACAAGCAGAATCATGAGTCGTCAGAGACTAATTATTTAGTGAAGTGCGCCTAATTATTAGTCTCTGATGACTGGTCAGCGATGATTCATGATTCTGCTGCTGCTCCATAGTAGTCATTCATGTATACAGAGTGTGCCAATAAAGTGACACCTGTTTGTTATGTGCAGTAGGCCTATATCTGTAATTTTTGTCTACCTCCATACTATTTTCATGAACTTGGTACTTCAGACCTGGAAAGTCATAGTAGTAAGGCCATAGTGTGGAAAAGTCCTTTAAAGACTGTGGAGTCCTGTAATTTTTATCAATGTTTTGTTGGTGTTTTATCAGTCAGCTAAATGAAAGTACTACTACCTTATTTTGAGTCCATTAATGTGTTCAAAACGCTGAACCAATGTCATACCCAGTAATAATATCAGCCATGCGTATCCATTATCTATCGATTTGGTCGACTGATTTTTGTTAGTGATAGAACTAAACCCCACCCAGAAAAAAATGGCCACATTTAATTAGAAAACAGTATTTTGGTTTTAAAAAATGGTGCAATTTTGCTTTTTTGAAACAGTGAACCCGGAAATTCGTGAAAGAGTGTTGGCTGCTCTGTACAAACCGAGCTGTGTCATTGATGTTGCTGATGCTAGAATGGATGGAAATGGATGATGAAATGTGGTGGTTGGTGGTGTGGGGACAGGCGCAGAGTGACGATGATGAAGCCGGTGAAACGGTGGCCCTCAACATGGCCGCCAGTGGCGACAAGTTCATGGAAGAATTTTTTGAGCAGGTTCGATCATCTTGTCGTATCATCAGATTTGTATTTCTGACAGAGAAGGATTGTTTTAATCAGTCTTATTGAAACTAACAGCTAACGAGACTCATCTCATACTTTAAGGCACGTTTTGAAAATTGATAGTTAAGTTTAAATGCTGTAAACTTTGACAACTTTTGTAAAAGTTGTGTGTTATTTTGTGTTATGTTAATCAAAATTAATAAATTGCTTAACAATTGCTGTAACAGTATTTTATTAATTACATGAAATTTTGGCTTTCGGTTATGATACGCACACGATGGCATTTATGTCGTAGGTGAACGAGATTCGGAAGATGATTGACAAGATAGCATCAGATGTAGACGAGGTGAAAAAGAAGCACTCTGCCATCCTCTCAGCTCCACAGACGGATGACAGTCAGTAACACTGCAGTACTTTCTCTTTGGATAGTCATGTGTGAACAATTGCCAGGTGTGTCTTCATTGAAACGTTATAGTAGAGTAAGAAAGACTAGAAGTGATTAGAATGGTGTGTATAACTCCTTGTAGGAAACCCGTCTCGGAGCTGTGGAGCATTATCTGCCTTATGGGATCACACAGTGTCCTGCCACCCAACGAATTTGAAACTTGAACGTTCCACACATTTACCCTGGCCAGACAGGCGGTATTCAATTTACCTACCTCGGAGGGATGGAAGGCTGAGTTAACCTTAGTGGTTGTTATATACCGACATGGTCTTCATGTCCAAAGACAATTACCCATTCGGTTACTGCTGCTAAGTAAGTAGGCCCAGTGTAGGGCAGGCAACTACATTGTTCAGCATCCTAAATATGTGTGCTATAATATCTTGTGTTTATGTATTGCTCAGGAAGTTTTATACAAATGAAAAATATAAAATAAAATTGACTTTTGCTGCAGAGATGAAAGAAGAATTGGAAGAACTTATGGCGGAAATCAAGAAGACTGCTAATAAAGTTCGTGGAAAATTAAAAGGTACAATTGCAGAAGTTGTTGATGTCTGTACATAATGATTATTAGGCTGTTAGCACTATGGAATAGGGCAAGTGGCTGCAGAATAAAGTGGCAACTAATATGTTCAACAACAGCAACAACTTTAATGAAGTTTTCTTTACTTAATGCGGACACCCAGCTAGTGATGCATGCAGCATCCTTGTGAGTGTATGCAGACTCAGCAGCATTGTGGGTTAAAAAGTAGGTGGGGCAGAAAGTTGCAATTTTCTGCCAGACACTACAAATTTTAGATGGAATTTCAACAGACAACTGCAGATTACTGATTGAGTCGATTACGGTGCTCAGAATTTCAATTGTGCCTCTAAATTTTCTTATAATGGGGGTTTGGGCCACAAATTTTGCATTTTTGGACGAGAAGATTTTCTAACAATTTTCATTGATGGCATATTTTTCTAGGTGTGTGCAGGGCATCGGTGCTAGTTAAGAATGGACACGTGTTTTACGATGGACTTGGAGCGCATACAGACTGCATGCATGCATAGTGTGGGCTCAGCTTAAGTGGATTTGTGGCAAGTTGACCTACAGTACTTTGTCCACCTGATGAGAAAATCAGCTGACAGCTTGGAGAAAGACGTTGTTGAAAGCATTGTCTGAGGCAAGCACAGCATATTAATTTTTTTGTTATTTAATCATATTTTTGTTATTTCAGTTTTGGAACAGAAGATTGAACAGGAGGAAGAGACGAACAAATCGTCGGCCGATCTTCGTATTCGCAAGACTCAGGTAGGTTTCTGTCCATGATCGTCGGTCTCTGATTTACACAGATCTCTGCATATGTGATAGTGATATGCCATCTAAGCCTTCTTTAGGCTGCGTTCACACAGACATGAGAACGAGTATGAGTATGAGTCCAGGTTTCAGCTTGCGGCTTGTAGAAGCTTCACTCGTATGAGTGGAACGATCACGGTGACTTCTACAAACACATAACTAAACGCGTGTCGGCCATATTGAATTTAATCAATTCGAGGAAATGATTCGTGAATAAACAACAATATTTCATCACATCACTAATAATTTTACCAACCGTGCACCTCTAACAATGAATAATTTCACAGTGACGTCATTTCTGATGTCAAATGTGTGCCGCAGCCTTTGTACATTATATTATTGTTATATATGGAGAGTTTACTTCGCATGAGTTGGATAAAAACATGACCTGCACAGAAACTACTCGTACGAGTGAAATTTACGGGTAACCCATACTCGTAAGTCTGTGAATGGCCGCCATTGAAATGCACGCAAACTCGTGTTTGCCAGAACTCGTATACGGGAAGTGGGGAACCCGTACAGTGCCGGAATCGTACTTGTGTTTATGTGAATGCAGCCTTAGTCTAAGATCAAGCAATCTACTGCAGCTTAGAAGCTTAACATTACAGGATAAAGTAACGCAAACAGAACCAAGGCATGGATCAAGACCATAGAACTTGAAACTGTAATTGAGACAAGGTCCACAGATTCCGAGACAAGACTAACAACTTGAGACCATGGTCGAGAGCAAAACCTACGATTTTACACATTAACAATACTGCCATTAAATTGATGCTTTAGAGGTGGTGGTAGCCAATTTGTTAATAGAGGCCTTATGTCTTTCAGTTTTATGCAGCTGCGAACCTATCAGTCTTGCTCTAGCAAGTAATAACTAGAAAAAAACAAGTTTTTAAATGATATTGACTCTTGTGCGAATGCTATACAAATACTTGTATCAACTACGTATGATCTGCAACCATAAACTGAACTGAACTGAATGCACCGATATGCATAAATTATCTGATGAACATAGCCACAGTACTGACAGTTTTACTAGACTACTACTGTAGTAATATTAAGTCTGTATGTCATTGCGTTTCTTAATAGGATGATGATGTTGACAAGACATTTTTTCGTAAATGTTTGTATAGCCTATTTTGAAAATGTATTTTTCATGCTTTTGTTGTTAGCTTGTCAACGTTTTATGATGATGACGAGCAAAGTAATAATTAGCAGAAATGGTGAACTGTTGTTTGCAGCACTCGACGATCTTGCGTAAGTTCATTGAAGTAATGAACCAGTACAACACGGCTCAAGTCGACTACCGTGAAGGCTGCAAGAAAAGACTTCAGAGGCAGATGGAAATCAGTATGTAAAACTTCCTATATAGACTACTTGATATTATGATGCTTTGTTTTGTTTTTTACGCGCAAGAGCTAGCATAGCTATAGCGTGTATTAGCTGTGGTAATTCTGTCCGTCTATCCGTCCGTCTGTCCGTCACAACCCAGTACCGATTGGAGCCCGGGTGAGTTAGAGTTTTGGTTTTTACCATATGATGGCCTAGAGTTTCTAGTATTTCGTGACAAAATTTCATGCCGCTAGATAAATAGGATCCCCACAACAAGGGGGCGAAAAGGGGCACCCCTCTAAAAAGACGTTAGAAGTGTTAACATCGATGACTTTAAATGACCTCGAACCCTAAAAATATTGGTTTTTAGTGATTTTTAGCGATTTTTTGCTGCAAATGTGTGAATTGCGATGCAATGGATGGAGATAGATCAAGATTACCAGCGAACAGGAACTGCTATAGGCTCTCGCGCGTCTCATGAGCATTAGCTCAGATTTCTTGTTTTCATACAGTATGTAAAAAAGTCATTTTTTTTTTTCGCTGGTTATATGTTTGAATTGTTTCAGACATTTAAAAAAAATTTTTATAGTTTTACCAATTCAGTGTTGATCTTCTGCTGTATTATTTTGACAGTTTGTCTTTATATCCTGCATCTGTATATACTTATTTTATGTGTGTGTTTGTATACATGAATTTTGTTAAACTTATTTGCAGCTTCTTGACAAGTTGTTTTCCAGTAGTTTCGTATAATGTATGCATGTTTTTATTTGATTTTGATTTTTATGATTTTATGTATTTGACTTTTGTGAGAGGAGTGTTAAGCTTACTCCGTGCTTGAGGAATTCCTGGAGGCCATATCTTGGCATTCGCTCAACCCACATTTTTCTCTAGCGGAATGTGCACCAAATTTTGGGCATTTGTAGGTGGCATTGAGGGTAGCCACAGACAAAATTTTGGGCAAATCTGGCAAAGGTAATTTGAAAGGGCATAAGGGGAAAAGTTTTTGACCCCTCATATCTCCCTCATTAGGGAGCTGTGGCACTTAAAAATTTTTTCCTAACAGGCCTTGGAAGGGGACGTTTTCTGACACAATTTCAGCCCCCTCGATTGAATGGAGGATGAGGGGGCAAATGTTAAGTGATTCCCCCAATTTTTTTGGTGGGGGGTTGATTCCCTTGTGATGCTTGTGTCGAAACTTATGGATTGGATCAATCCATTTCGTTTACCAAGTTGTCGGGGGAATAAACCTATCTGTACATGCAGGGATTTGTTCCGTTATTATGTGTATGTGCAATTTTGCCTGCAAAGGCCGTCCCCGAAATGACCTATACTGTGTTGTTTGGGACGTTAAGCCCTACTCATTCACCCCTGCCACTTTGGCAATCAGTGTAGGCCTACAGCAATAAAATAATATTGCCTCTTAAAAGAGTACTCAAATTTGAGGCCTCCGTACGGAAGACTCTTTGAATTTAAGAAGTTGAAACTTAGATTGTTAAAAATGTATGTTCTGTGCTAAAAATTTTATACGCAGGTTGTCTAGGTCTATCTCCAGCCGTTTTTCCGCAATTCACTCTTAAAATGTGTGTCACAGCCCGAAATCGCGAAAAATTTACTAAAACCCCTATTTTGGGGGTTCAAGGTCATTCAAGGTCATTGATGTTGACACCCCTAAGAAGCTCGTAACTAGTGCTTGTTACGATAAGCAGCATGTCTGTGCCTATCTGCAACTGTTTTCATGCCAGACAAGCCAATATCAGTAAAATAACCACTTTTTAGAGGAGTACCTCTCTTTGACGCTCGCGTCAGCAGGCCTCTTTGAACCTAGGGTGTCGGCACTTGGACGACTAAAATCTACGTTTAATGCTGAAAATTTCATGTGTAGGCTGTCTTGGTCTATCTTCAGCCATTTCGTTGCAGTTCACTTTTGAAATGAGTGCTGTAGCCAAAAATTGCTAAAAATTCACTAAAAACTTCTCTTTTGGGGGTTCAAGGTCTTTCAAGGTCATTGATGTTAATAAATCTAAAAAGCCTGTCACCAGTGCTTGTTATGATAAGCAGCATGTCTTTACCTATCTGCAGCCGTTTTCACACTACACAAGCCAACAGCGGCAAATTAATGTCTAGCGGGGTACCCCTCTTTGATGCCCTCATTCGAGGAGAATCCTCTCACCCAGTGGCATGCAATTTCGTCGCAAAATCTAGAGTCCTTGGGGCAGCCCACATTGAAGATTTTGAGATCTTATCTTGCACCGTTTTGATACAGTACATCAGTGTGACGGACAGACTGAGGACAGACAGACGCCCAGGCCATGGCTAAGATGCCCAAAGCTTCTGCTATCGTGCATAAAAATTAGGGGTTACCCAAATTTGGGAATCAACGGGTTCTCCCATCTTCCCAATTTTTTCTACAAAATGTGTCTTTCCGAATGCCCATGCAAAAACGTGGTTTTGCAGGAAAATATTTGGGGTGAAGGAAGGACAATTTTTGGCTCATTTACCACTGATATGTCGGTTACTTTGGCCCCCAGATTTTTGGCAGTTGGGGTTAAAGCTGAGTGTTTGATATATTTGGTAGTTTTTATGTTTTTTTTTTATTTCTCTGTGTGTTAGTTCTGTGCACTTGGCATAGTTGTTGTCATTATATTTTGCAGCACATAGCTGTGTTTAACCTGAGTTATCATCACTGTCTTGGAGCACTTTGTCGCGTGATACCGTTGCGTATATTCACAGCTTCTTGTCCGCTATATTTGGTATTACCTCTGTGATGTCAGATAACATTACGAATAGATATCATTTATTGTGGTAGTAATTTGACTCATGTGTGATTAGGGTTGATTACAGAAATGTTAGTGCAGTTATAGCTGATTATAAAAATATCATATTCACGTGGACGGTAGGTAATCTGATTTCAATGTGCTTGATTGCGTAGTTTATGTGTGATCTGGTAATTCCTTTTCCCTAGTTTACTTCACTCGGTGCCTGAGTCACTGAGCCGTAATTGGTTGGGCAGTCATTGAGCACTGCTGCTGCTGATGTTTCACCTTACCACTGACCATTGGTGTTTTGATGTGGTCATGTATGACACATTTCTTTGGCATTGGAGTGAAAAATCCAAATTGTGACATTGACATGAATTAGCATTTAACGCTTCAGCTTACAGCTACGCCCTGACTACTGGCAGTTAACTGTCAGTTTCAGATAGTCAGTCCCTAATATAATTAATAGTAATAAATCAAAAAGAACACAAATAGTAATAGTAATAATAATAGCCACGCCAGTGTTTATAGTGCTGTCTTATAGCAGGTGCTAAACTGTCACTGCGAGAGTTCACTCTGGTTCATTTTGGTGATAGCAGCATGAGCGCGCTGGGCGGCCACTGACCTTTGGACCAGGCTAATCAACCTGAACCTCAGATCCGCCTGTAGGCAGGAGCTACAGTACTACACTCACCATGGCCATTATTACTCAGCCCAAAAGTTGATACTTTTTTTACCATCTCACGGAAGGTAGAAGGCTGAGTCATACTAGCTGGCAATCTTCATTTCAAGATGGTTTACCTGACCATAGACAATCACCCATCCAAGCACTAACCGGGCCCACTGTAGAGTAACTTTGTTGATTGGACGAAGCGCATTACTCTTGGTTTTTACAGTCGGGGGAAGTCAGGGAAAGTCAGGGAATTTAAAAGTACCTGAGTGCAAAAGTTAACAAAAATGCAGAAAAAAATTTAGAATTGTTGTATGCAAAATGCATGCAACAGTTCAAAATTTTTCTGCTCACTTTGCTCGCAGATTATTTGTATCTCCACTTTTAAATTTGTTCCGCTGCTTTTGTTCATAGTGCGATTGCAAGCGATCGAAAGCCAACATTGGTATTTCGTATGAACAAATTAGTGAGGGAAAACGATTCTTTTTGTCCTGGAAAGTCCGGGAAAAGTCAGTGGAATCGAATTCTGCTGAGCAGTAGGAACCACGGTTACCGCTACGCCATGCCTTCAACCAATGCAGTATAAATAGAAGACTTTAGAAGACCAACAAGGCACAGTAGCATTGTCAGATGATGGCCAAGTGTCAGTGATCAGTAGAACTCAACATAAGAGCTGCACAGAGATGAAATAATGAACTGATGAAATATCATGAATGGATTATCGATAGAATCAAATCAGCGAACTGAAATATAGTAGAAAATGTTGCAACATTGAATATAAAATATAAATAAATGAACGAATAAATATACATGTTTGTAAATTGCCATCCTGTCGTAGCTTCAGAAGCACTGGAGATGCGACCATATGGAGATATAACAGCTTTAAATTGTTGATCTAGAATGACCTGCAGTATTGTTTAACTGCCAATAGCATGATTACGGTGTAAGAACGTGTTTCCTTTAAGACAAAACTGCTGTTGCTGCTGCTGTTATTACTGCAGTGTTTGGGGTGCTGTCGTGATGGCAGAGTTTCCTCAGTTCATTTCATGATTTTTTAACTGTCTTGTAACCATCTGCCGTTGGCCCTCGAATGATGTTTATCGACTTTTGTTGCGAGTCCATAGGTAGTCGCCATGTCACACTGCCTGTATGTTTAATCGTTTATCGCCATTCTTTATCGTTACTGCTTGTTTGCATTATGACGTAGTTATTGTATGACAGTGCTGTGTGATTGTTAATAGTGGTTTGCTGTGTGTGTTGACAGCAGGCAGAGCCACGACAAATGATGAGCTAGAGAACATGCTCGAGTCGGGCAATCCTGCTATTTTCACCCAGGGTGTAAGTGAACATTTACTACGTTATTTTAATGCCACATTATCTGAACTTGTTGTTGTCATCTTTTTCATTATAGTGTGTAGAAAAGAAGGTACAGCAGTGGTGAATAGCATGTGGCAAAGTAGTCTGTTCCAAGGTCAACTCAGCCTTCTATCCCTCCAAGGTAAGTAAGTCAAGTACAAGCCTGTCTGACTGGGGTTAAGGCAGGGCACGTTCATCTGTGTTGGTTGTCGGGTGATCCCATATGGCAGGTCTAAAGAATTGCAAAACCTGCATCTAAATTATAAAAATATATGTTGGTTTACTTGTCTGCAGACAGTCAGTCGCTTGTCCAAGTCTTAACTGGTCCCGGCATACCACAACTTTGTTGATCAGACACAACATGTTAACCACTATCTGCGCTGTGCGTGGTTATGCATAGATCATCACTGATACACAGCAGGCGAAGCAGTCATTGAAGGATATCGAAGCGCGACACAACGACATCATGAAGTTGGAGAAATCAATCAAAGAACTTCACGACATGTTTATGGACATGGCGATGCTCGTAGAAAGCCAGGTCCGTCCGTTTGTCAGGCATTTTACTGCATGCGTGGGCTTTTAATGCTAAGTTTGTTCTTATTATTAGGCAGAATCACTTCTTTGCTGTGTAACCAATTTCACCTATGGCTTACCTTTTTTCTATAGCATGATATGTCATTTCTGTTTATTGTGTGTCACATTTGTGCTCCCTTCTTAAACTTTTTTGGCGGAGTTACTGGTTAGATGCCATTTGCAAACATATTTGTGGGGTATGAGGGCACGTCATGTCAGATGGGGGTCTCTAACAGACCCCCTAGGGTAAGGAGGATTTGGGGTGGAACCCTTTTCAACCAAAACGTGCAGCTGCAAATTTCTGCTCACCCCTGGTTACTTGTTTGTTTTGTTGTCTTTTTATTTTTCACGTACAATGAATCTTTGATGATCTAGAATCCTCAAAAGAATTCTGGTGGCTACCGAAATCTAATTATTTTTTCTGTGCTTTGCCCAGCCCTTCCAAAAAATTTCATTGAAATATGTAAGAAAAACTTTTTGAGTGCAGTTTCGTAATCAGTTAATCACAGTCCTGCATAAATATCAGTGCCGTACTGATATTCTTTGTCTGTGCATCACTGCATTTTGGTAAACATTTGTATATTTTATTGTATTTTATCATTTAACTAATGTGTGTGTGTATTCTGCATTCTATCAGTGGCATTTTCGGTGGGTGAGTGAATATCATGTATTGTATGGTTGCTGTAGGGCGAGATGATTGACAGGATAGAACATAACGTGGAGAAGGCTGTAGACTATGTGGAAACAGCTGCAGCTGACACCAAGAAGGCGATGAAATACCAGAGCGCAGCTAGAAAGGTACGTCGTCATGGCAGATGGATGAGTAGCCTTTAATGCTCATCTGTGGTTACTTGTGAGCAGATGTCTAACTGTCCTGATGGAGTAGTTTAAAATGTTTGTGCAAAATATTTTTGTGCAGTTGTAACAGTAGTAGTGGCAGTTGTTATTTCATTGTCAAATTAATAGGAGCTTTATTTGTGTTCTTGTACATAATATGTGTTTCTTAGGCTCTGCGATGTTTTCTTTTGCATTTTTTTACGTGCAAGAGCTAGCATAGCATAGCGCATATTAGCTGTGGTAATTCTGCCTGTCTGTCTGTCACGACCCGGTACCAATCCAAGACCAGGTGAGATAGAGACTTCGGGTTTTGCCGTATGACAGCCTAGAGTCTCTAATATTTTGCGTCAAAATTTCATGCCGCTAGGTGAGGGGGGCTCTGAACAAGGGGGCAAAAGAGGGGCACCCCCACTAAAAAGTCGTTATTTTACCACTGTCGGCTTTTCTAGTGTAAACATGGTTGCAGATAGGCACAGGCATGCTGCATATTATAACAAGCACTGGCAACGAGCTTTTTAAAAATGTTGACATCAATGACCTTGAATGACCTGGAGCCTGTAAAATAAAGGGTTTTAGTGAATTTTCTGCAATTTCAGGCTGTGACACACATTTCAAGAATGAATTGCACCGAAATGGCTGGAGATATACCAAGACAACCTCCATACAAAATTTTTGCCATTGAATGTAGATTTTAGCAGTCCAAATCCCGACCCCCTACGTTCAATGAGGCCCGCACACGCAGATGTCAAAAATGGGTACCCCCTAAAAAGTGGTTATTCGCTTGTCTAGCATGAAAATGCTTGCAGATAGGCACAGATGTGCTTCTTATCATAACAAGCAGTGGTGACGTGCTTTTTATTGGTATCAACATCTATGACCTTGAACGGCCTTGAACCCCCAAAATAGTGGTTTTAGTAATTTTTTTGCAAGTTTTGGCTGCAGAAGAGTGAATTGTGACAAAATGGGTGGACATAAGCCAAGACAGTTTGTGAACATGAACTGCAATAGGCTCTCACGCATCTCATGAGCATTAGCTCAGATTTTTTGTTGTGTCTGCTGTCCTGATAGGCTGCACTATTGGTCTGCCTTGTCCTACAGGCTTCTGAGTTAAAAGCTAGAGAGAAGCATAATCAGTGTGAACGTTTTTAAGGGCAAGAATAACCTATGTGTTGGTTTTTTAGCTCGGATGGTCAAAAATCAGGTGGACTGCCACATAGTGTGTGGGCACTTGGCTGACGTAGTTTTCTAGTTCTATTTGATTTCTGCTGGCTTGTTTCAGTGCTTATTAAATTTGTGCAATGCTGTCATACATTCTCTTAGATTCTGCATTTTATGAGAATCGTGTTAATGCAGCTTTGTTGTCTGTTACAAGTTTTACAAATGATCGGGTTTATCTGCCTGTTGCAGCCTTTGGTGCATTGGGATATTTTGTTTGTGTCTGTTTAATGCAGATTTTCGTATATTTTTCGATTACTTGCAATCTTACCAAACTGGTGTTATTTTACAGTTTTTGTGTGTATTTTGTTTTTTGAATGACAAGTCTTGAGCTCTGTATTGATGCTTATTTTTATGCTGATTGTGTGTTGTAGAAAAAGATCATGATACTCATCTGCGTGGCTATCCTTATCGTCATACTTGGCGGCACGTTGTTTGGCGTTTTCCTCTGAGTTCTACCATTCCACGTCGTCGGCACGTAACTTAGCGTCTTCGTCATCACCCGGGAATCTGGTTTGACGTTGCCTCCCACTGCAGTCTGGCAGCAGCAGCAATGCTCTGCATCCTTTCTGGCTCATTTCTTGCCCGTAAATTGCGCTCCTGTCTCGTCAGCTTCCATCTTTACTGTCTCACTTGGTTGTTTGGTTCCAGTTGTCCGATTGTTAGGAGTCATTGACATCGAGGCTCACAGTAGTACTGGTTAGTCACAAGTTTCACAGCAGCCGGTGGCACTTGGGTGCTGCTGGCTTTCTTTGTTCTGACACTGAATGCTGTGAGGATATAGTACTAGAGTGTGACGGATGGAATCCAGTTGTTCCAAGCAAACGAACTGAAGGTGGAGAACTTTAACTGAGATTAGTTTGGTTTGTTATGAACATTTTACGGCACAGATGCCACGGGCACCGAGTCTGACGTGGCATCCGTTGGCTGCCAGTCAACCGTTGTTTGATGCTCAGTATGCACATACAGTAATATAATAATGAATGTGATGTCGTAGAGTGCGTGAACCAGTGCACCGTCGGGCGCCGCCATCATCGTGTACATTTTGTTCTGCATTCTTCTGCTTGCTTGTTTCTGTCTGTCACTTGCTCGCTCGCCAGTCTGCTGCTCTCTGTCTTCAGCCTTGCTCAGAGAGAGCTGAGATGATTTCACAGCAGTAAATAGTAACAGCAGTGGCGTTGTGATGGGACGGGGTAAATTACCAACTTCTAAATTTTAGTCTGTCAGAGAAATTTTGTGCATAAGTGGAAAATCGGGGCTGAAAACCCTCATTTTGGGCGAATTTAGGGTCGTATTGAAATTTTGAGCATCTGTATCTTTTCTGTTGGAAATTTTCAGCTGTTGGAAAACCGTAACTTCTGCCACCTGTATTTTTCAGCCGCAACTCCACTGAGCACATGATAACAAAACAGTTGTACGACCACCGCTACAGACTTTGTAAAAAGTGGTAACAGTTGAAAACAAAACAATATTTATAGATAGTGTAGTAGACAGTTGCTACTTTTTTCAGTATATTGGTTGACTCAACTGATCCTGCGTTAGAGAATTGAAAACTGTACACATTTCAAAGTGGACATGTCTTAGTTGTGCTAGTGTCTTAGCGTTGTATTGGACAAGGTTCAGGCCTTTCTATTCAGTTTTGTTCCACACAAGTGTCTGTGGGTTATAGACTACTTGTTTGAAGTGACGATCATCACAATGAAATGCCCATTGGTGCCTCGTGAGCATGGCCTTGTCATCAGCTGCACGCCACTGCTTGTACGTGAGTGATCGATGATTATGGTAAATGGCGCATTTGTCTTGGCAAACCATTTGTGTTTCACGTCTGGCAGCAGTGATAACTGTGCTGAATATTTAATTGTTAGAAAGTGCTAAGTGTTAGAACACGACGTGTGTATCTCTTGACTGCTGCTAGCTGATACTGGGCATTTGTTCAGTGCTGGTGACGTGTTGCAGGTTGCGGTGGTGTTATTACGGCCATGGTTACGATGGTAAGGACAGGCCATTATGTTTGCGTCAGTTTATTTGTTTGGCCGATTATTGCAAAACTTTGCCATGTGATCAGAAATGGGTCTAATTCAAAAAGCCAGTCCAAAAATTTGGGGGCCACTTTTTGAATTTTTTTACGGAGTCATAAAGTGTCGGATTTTGGACAACTTTAGACTTTGTGCACGAATGCAGCATGATATTGACAATCAGAAAATAGCGCTGCAAACTAGAATCCTTCTCACATATGATGATGTAACTTGATGAACTTTGGTCCACAGATGGTGTAAATTAGACCGGAATTTGGACAGACTCACGAAAGACTGCCATTACGCCGTGCACTGCACTGTCTAGTCTGGTTCTGTTGTTATGTATTTTCACAGTCTAGTTGTTGTCACTCAGTTGGAGTTGATGGTAGATCTGTAGTGGAGTCTGCTGAGTTGACAGTTTGCTGTATTCACCTCGGCGCTGCAGCTCTGTCGGCATCTGTTCGGTCTGCAGACAACGGCAAACTGAACTGACTTTGATCTTCCGAGCTTGCTCGCTCGCTCGCTTGCACGCACTTGTACTGCTTTCTGTTCGGAGAGCAATATGTTGTTGCTTGTTATCTGCTGTTTGTCTGCTGTGTGTGATAATTTTGTGCTTATCTGTTGTTGTGAATCGAAGCGGAAGATGTTGCAATATTTGAAAAGTACAGAAGTGATGGTGGTCTCTCTGTCAGCACCCAGTCATATCATTTCTGCTAATCTGCATAAGAATAGCTTTTTGCACATCAGGTAAATTAATGAACATCTAAACATGCTTTACTTTATTTTATTTGATTGGCATTTGAACAGCTGGGTTAATTTGTCAACTGCAGCATGTACACATATGCTTTAAACGTGTTTAAAATTTGACTGATTTTCACATTGGAGCCATGACAAAATATTAACCTACAGTATAATTTTGGTTACCAGTATTTTACACTTTGAATGATTGAGAGTCGTCTATTGTCACTTGCTGTAGTTTTTTTTAATTTAGTTGACTTTTTGTTGATTGAAGTTACTCCACTCTGGGTTTGGGTGTTCATCTGCAGATGGTTAAATAGTCTTGGTATGTAACAAACCACTTACTCAGCCTGGCCATCCCTTCTTGCGTAGGTGCATTGAGTACAATTAACGCTGGGAAGTAAACAGGCACATCACACGATGTAGCCTCAGAGGCTTGTCTTGCAGTGTATGCTTGTGTCTGGCCAAGAGTTAAAGAAACCTAGATATATCTGTGCCACCCTACTGCTAATTGGCTGGGGAAGGACTTCACATTTTGGTGGTCAAAGGCTGCCTATTTAAATATTAAAATTAACATAACAGCATCGGAATAGTGATACATGATATGGTTGTGTTATCAGCAACTGACTGATGTTTCGTTACAGTTACTGGTGATGTGTTTGGATATTTCATGACTGTTGATAATGTGAGAAGACCGTGTTCTTGTAGGGAGTCTTTGTGGGTTTGTGATGATGCATACAATACATTAGACTTGCATGTACTGGTGGTTCGCGCTGTTCCTGTTATCAGTTGTCGTTCCATTTATTGTGCTATGAAAGCAAGTGCTGTTGACAGGCAGATGTGCTGTAGCCTGCTGTCCTTTTTGGCGTATTCCATGTTTACTAACAGGCTCCTTGTACACAGTCTGTATATCATTGTCACCGGAGCCACAGTGCATCCAAGCATGCTGTGTGTACCCAGTTTAAACTCAAATTTGGTTATATTAGGCATTTTATCTTATTGTTTGGTTGTGACGTATCTGTTGTTCGATTACATCTACAACATCACTGAAGCAATTATGTTCGTTTTAATTATTTCGATTGTTACTTTTTACGATGCTTATTGCTAATTGGAGTCTAGAAAATGTGAACGTATTGTAAACAAATATACAGGATGTGCCGTTTTTCTGGAACACCCTGTATTAGATGGATGAGTGTATAAAAGAAGCATCAATTCCATGTAGAGCTGTATTGTTTTCTAGCATCTATAAATTGTTGTCCATGTTTTTTTAATAATAAATTAGGTCGTTTTACTTACATAGTCTGCCGTGTAATTAGTGTCGGATTTTGTGTCATTTTTAGTTCTTGTTGAACCTGTTACGTTGAAGGTTCCACTGGCAAGATAATTCGTCCACCAATTTGCTCACTGTTGAAAACATTTTGAGTTTGCATCATAGTGAAGTGTGAACATGCTTTAAAGCCAGTGCATTTAATAAAGTTACTTCAATGAGCACTCAAGTTAACAGTAGATGAACCAGTCTTCTATAGTGTGTCAGTTTAGCGTTTGTGTTTTTCAAGTAAAAGCACTTTTGTTGATGTCGGACATCTGCTGCATTACATGTAGAACTTCGTTAAAACTGTCTCTTTGTCATTTTATTCATATAATAGTCTTAGAGGTCATCCATATTTGGTGGTTTTTGTGAATTTTTCTCATCGTAGTAAGAACTTTTCAGTGTGTTCTTATTCGCGCTTTAGTCACTTCAGCCGCTTGCGATGGCTGTTTGTCGGATGACGGACGGGATGCCTGGCTGCTCTGTGCTAGATTATTTCGATGTATAAAATATTTTTGCCGATCTACACATGTTCTGCCGCTGCGTTTTCCGCATCTGGCTGACTGACGGTGATTTGTTGCATCAGCCAGCCAACTGACTTCCCGCTGCGGACGCCCCTCGCATGTCTATAGTTACGCAGTCCGTTGCATACTTAGATATTTTTGTGAGTAAACGAGGCGGGACTTCTGCCGTTTTTTTTGCAATCACGCGTCGGTCAGTCAGTCTATATTTGTCGTACCTAGATCGTAACTTGTAGCTGTTTCTACTTGGTGGCTGTAGCTGGTGTGACCAACCGTCACTCGTCTGCTGTAGCAGTTCTGTTATGTACTCTGGCCGTGTACTTTGTGGGCGTCTTTTTCTCGTTTATACCTAGTCTCAAGTCGTTTTTTGTTTGTGGACATGTCGTGTCGGATCTGTGCTTGTCTTTTCTGTCGTTTTTATTCTGGCTTTCTGAAATATGCTGGTCACATCAGAAAAGACACGCAAGAACGTGGGAAAGAAAGTATCAGAACATAAATAATTCTCACCCGTGTCGATGTTGTTGGTCTGCAGTAAATTAATATTTGTTTTAGCGTTTGCTTTTATCACATCGTCACATGTACTCGTAGGCACATCTTTCTTTATCTAGGTTAGGTCCTCCATGTGCCATGCAAAATTGTCCAAGGAAACTTTTTTAGATTGCCAGAGCATTATTGTTAAAGGCCACACACTGTTCCTTCCACCAGCTCAGCAGTGCCAAGGTAAGGCACTGATAGCAATACATCACAAGTATTTAATAGCTATTTATAGAATGCTAGTGAATAAAAGACAGCTGCTTGTTGCGACCATATCTGATCTCTGTTATCGATTGTTGAGTTTATTGTGTTATATGTACTAGGTTTCATTGCACATTTTCCTATCATTTATTTTGCATTTTGATCACAGATGTTTATTTCAGCATTTTGTAGTGTTAAATCTAACTACTTTTGAACTTGGGTCACAGTACAAGATATGATTGGAAATTGCTAGTCAGCATATTTTTATGGGCTTTTTTGCATTTCCCACCTGTAACGCTGCATCCGAGGATGCAAGTGTTACTGTTGTTGTTACTGTAAACAGTTGACATTGTGCTGAAATATATTAATTATCCAAAATATCAATACAGCGTTGTTACCAATATGTTACTGTATCAGATTCCGTCTAATGTGACATAATGGCTCATTATGTGTATAATGTTGTTATCTGCATGTGCTTATTGAATTATAACAATCAGTGTGGCAGCGTTTCATGCCTGTGGCCAGTGAAGGTGTTATTTTCATGTATGCTTCATTTCCGTCATTAAACACTAGGTTTTGACACTGTTAGTGTCAACTGTTCACTATTAGAAATCAGTGCTGGGACAGCCCTACCTTTGGCAAGTTCAGCGCTGACACCTGTCAAACTCAAACATAACGCTTTTTGTACAGCAGCTCTGTAGCTCGGGTGTATGATCCGGGATTGGCTTAATCGTATCGCCACCAAAATTAGACCAGTTGTTCGTTGATTCACCTCTCCGAAAAATTTCACCGAAGCCCGTCATAGCTTGCTCAGACACAGTGAAAGTTGTCGCTTTCGCTCTGTTTTCTAAATACCAGCTGTAAAGAATCATGGATTGTGATCTGGAATCTACAAAAGACCCCGATTTGCGACCAAAATCTGTTCAGTTCTTCCTTATGTCATGATCAACCCCTCCGCGAAATTTCGTCAGAATCCGTTCATAACTTTTTGAGTGATCCAGCCGACAGACAGCCAAACGGACAGACAGACCCTGCAGTCGCGAAAACTTCGCCTTTGTCGCCGGACGTGCAAAAATAAACTTTTTTAGTTGGAAGCAGTATTCTCGACTTGTTACGTAGGATTCTACAGGATACTTTCGGTCAGCATCTGCGCTATGTTGAAAGACGGATATGTCATTAATTGCGTGAAATTCACTATTAACCTTTGTAGCTTCTATGCAATATTTGTGTTTGTGCGTGAATGTTAACCTTCCGATAGCATCATCGTGTGACAAACCACCGTAATTGCTTCACATTGCAGCCGGTCGGCGTAAAGTTATAATTATTAATTCTGTTTTGTATTTCTCTCCACATCGTTCATTTCCTGTTCCGCTGTCTTATAGGGTGTTTACACGATCGAGCAAACATCGAGCTGGCTCAAGCAGGCCTGTTGGAACCCCGCCTCCTCTCTCAAATGTAGGCTTAGGCTCTTAGCCCACAGCTGATCACGTGTTATATAGACCTTCCAATTACAACCCGCCCTCCTAATCAGCATGCTAATTACCATAGAACGTCGAGGTAGCTGCTCGATGTTTGCTCGCTCATGTAAACACTGCATTACGCAAACGTCTTTGCTTTTTGCTATTAATGTTTGAGATATGAGATATTGATGGTGTAATGTCAGTCGCCCCCTACGTCAATATTAATATTGGTCAATTACTAGACAAGCACCGACAATAAGTGCTAAGCGGTTAATTACGTGGAACTCGCTGTTTCCTTTATGAGCAAATCTTGCTGTTTTAAGTCAAAAACTTGGCCCAACTTTCGTTTATAGTCAATCTGAAATTTGGCGTCGGTAATTTTGTAACTGACTGGCAGTGTTCGGAAGCGGTATTTTAGGCTGTTAATTTTTGTTGTTGTCGTTTCATTATGGATTAGTTACGTAATGTGTGCACAGGTTTTGTACTTCGTCTGTGGTAGAGAAATCGCCGAGTTTTCTATTATCGTTATCTAGTCATCGGCAGTTGTACGTTTATTATGCATAGCATAACAGTCAGTATGTAGATCAAGCTGTTCATTATCGTTATTATTACTGTTAAATATCGTTATAATTGCTATTATTATGTTCCGCTCTGTGTATATGTATGTGTGTGCGTCTTGAAAGGAAGTAGTTAAAAGTTGTTTGACAATTGAAGTAAAGGTTGTAACGTCAGTAACGTGTGTCAGCGCACTGATGCCGACGTGTTTCTATTGTCGTCACGTGCACCGCGCCAACACTAAAGTCACCGAAACACGCTATGGCTTTCGTTATTTTTCGCGTTTCTGTTAGCTATTGTAGCGTACGATTTTCGTAGGATTATAGCTATAGATTTCTGCGTTCGCTGTGAGGACAAATACGGCAAAAGCTAGGCCTAATTTAATTTGAGACTAGTTCTCTTTCGTCACGTTGCGAAAAAATGTGCTGCTAATTAGGAAAATAATTTATCCATTACTGTACATGTAAATTGCTGGTGAGGCGGTCTAGGTAGTTAAAACGCCGTGCCCAGATAATACTTGGATGGGTTACCATCGGAAGACAGACAAACCGTCTCGGTAGGCCTATGGAACTAGCCACTTTGGTCAACTCAGCCTGGCCGTCCTGCGTGGATCCGCACAGTGAGTAGGCCTGCCAGCGAACGCTGGAGCGTGAACAGGCACACCGCGAGATGCACGGTGGCTTTGCAACGTAATCGGTGTCTAGCTGAGGGCAAGGAAACGTACAGATTGGCGCCGCCCTGTTGGCTCTGGAAAGACTTTACGTTTTGGCTTACGTACTGTACGTAGGGCTTATTCTAAATTAGATGGAGTAGCAAAACCTCAGTTTTTGCGACATGGACTGGTTTTCGTGCTGCTTGTAAGTTAAGTTGTCTCCAGAGCTCTAGAAATTGTTGTTCTAAGTGACGTCAAGGTACTGGCAGTAAGACTAATGCACAGAAAGAACAGTAGATACGCCTCGACGTGAAGTGGCAGTGAAAAAAATGCATGTAATAACTGGGATGAGCGCGAATTGCGTGGTTCAGTTAAGGAGCATACAAAGCGACAGAGTTGAATTGAAGTGAAACGAAATTAAATGAAAATATTATGAAATGAAAGAATGCAAACGAAAGCCGCAGCGCTTTTCATTCCAGTTCATTTTATTTCTGTCGCTTTGAACACAACTTTAATTTTAGTGATGGGGGTCAGTTAAGTACACAGTACTGTGCATTTATTAACGAAAGTGAAAATATTACACACGAGTCGTGAGCCTGCGAATGTCACGCACAGTGGTTAAAATAATTGTGATAAAGCCCACACCAATGTCTAGGCCTATCAAAATTGCATCACAGAAAAATAAATACCAGTTATTATGCATACACATATAGACTTGCTTGCACACAGTGAAAACGCAACAAGACCGCAGCCGGACGCCCCAAGCCCATTATTTCCAGGCTTTGCAAATTTCGACGAAACTTTAACGGTAAACAGATAAGCTATAATAACCGGTACATCCCTCAAAGTCATCGAGTTACGCGCAACATGTATTTAATGTATGGTGGGTGTAGTTCAAATAGTGTTGCACGGCTCGGAATGTTGGTGTCTGAGAAAGGAAGACGAACGAAGAATCCTAGTGGCGGAGATGACGTGGCTAAGGAGATTGTTGCGGATGACAAGGCACGACCGGATAAAGAATGAGACGGTACGGACTACGCTAGGAAAGGACAATCGTTGACAGAATAGCACAGCGAAGACTGACATGGTTTGGGCATGTGTCAAGGATGGGCAGTGAACGGCTGCCAGTAAAAGTGATGCGCTGTTCCATAACTGGACAAAGAAATCAAGGAAGACAACCAAAGAAGCGGATAGAGAATATAAAACAACACATAGACATGAGGAACATACAATTTGACGAAGCGATGGCCATGGTGCAAGACAGAGTCAAATGGAGACGTCTGATAGCAGCCTCATCATCATCATACTAATGGAAGAGATAGAAAGAAGAAGAAGGGTGTATGACAAACTGTTGAGTGAAAGTTTATAAGCCTCCCTCTGCGACCGTCCGGCTACAGGCCAAACGTTTAGCTTTCTTGAGCAAAAGTAAAGCGTAAAAATTCGTACGTTATATGCAGATGGTGTTGTCCGCCGACGATAGAACTTGACGAATAAATAGAACAGATTATTATACATATGCTCAGATGTTGGTAGGTCACACCGGCGAGTGGTATTACCACCCAAAGTCAGCTGAGCAGTAGTCCAGTCGGTTCAGTTTAGTCGTCGACGCTGACGCCAAAGAAGACGACGTCGTCGCGGATGTACTTGTCTGGAGCATTGAGCAACTCGAGGTGGATGAACTGAGAAACGCCGAACGGCGAACGACGCTCGAACGCCGAGCTGCACGACACCGACACGCGCGACATGCAGTCGTCCAGGTCGTAGCTGGGGTCGATGACGTGCGTCACGTGACGTCGCTGTGACTCATCGTCGCTCTGATCCAGCAGAGTGATGCTCACTCGCCTCGTGAACGGCCAGTCGAGCAGCTCGTCCATTTCGCTCTGCATCAGCGTCAGGAACACGGACATGAAGCTGCCCTGAGCTATACACACGCACACATCACATCACGTCTTGCAGCCACGCTTCACTAACATGTCGCCATTTTACTGGATCTACAGCCGCATATATTATAATTTATCTGCATACACGTCGGCATACAAGACGGTGCCCGGCCATCTCCTGATTGGAAACGCGCTCGTGGTCGACCTCCCATCACTTGGATCCATCAGATCTGCCGGGACACGAGACTATTAGTGACCGACGCTCTGCAGCTGGCAGAAGATCGCTCGTTTTTCAAAGTGGTACATACAATGTCATGCAGTCTGTCGACGCTCAGGCTTAAGCAACGGCGATGGCCGTGGAGCTAGCTGTCAAGCCACTGAAGGGTAAGACATTATTTGCTGTAGGCTTAATGTGTGACCTACAAGACTGAACTGGAAGTTGACAGGATCGCCCACCTGAGTCGTGTCCGAACGGATAGACGACCAGCGAAAACCGATATCCATTTCTTCCGGTGGCCACCAATGGACTGCTGATGGACGTGACGCCCCCAGCCTTTGCTTTGCGGTAGATGGACGCCCAGCCCTCAACACACCAGTGCAGCGGGGTCTGGTACATGATCACGAGTCGCTCGGCGCGCTCCTGCAGAGTCGTCAGACGAGCGTCAAACTCCGCCTCTGTCTCGACGACAGACTTGGCACTGGTCGTTAGCGTCTGGACTACCAGTGTCTGGTGGCTGTCGACTTCGTTGTACAGGTGGTCGGCCAACTCGCGTCTCAGACTCTGTACATTCGATCATAACTCATCTATTCACACATGGCCTGTTTGACCACCCAGAGGCACGTTTTCTACTCACCTTTTTCCGCAGTGTAACTCAAAACTCCTTTCTTTTACATTTCGCATTTACAACAAATGAATATAAATGTAGTAACTACGTGCGATTTGGAAGAGCTTGTTATCCTTTATAAAACAATTATTACCTCACAAAAATTGATGACGTACATCATCATACCGTTTTTGTTAGGTTTTATTGTTATATTTTAGGCGTAGTGTTTTTAGTTGTTAAGCGCTGCCGTTCAGGACTGTAGGACGCGCTATACAAATTTCTTCGATTGATTGATTGATTGATTGATTGACGTACAATGTTCATAATAATATAGTGCGTTAATATAATACAACTCTAGCTAAAAACAGATATGCCTACGAGTCCAATAAGCCAACAAATGGACTCAAATTATCGACGGGGCGTTGCACTGTCTAAAACAGTGAGGCACAGTTTTTCAGCAAAAAGCCATTTAACGTTGTCTTGACTCTTGACGCCACTGTAATCCAGATAAGTGTGATAACCAATCCTGCATCACCAGAATGCTATAAGTAAGTAAGTAAGTAAGTAAGTAAACATTTATAATTGGTCTGAAAGACAGCTGTGTGGGTTTAATCGGCCGCAGAAGCAGCAACAAACCTTAAAGGAACATCCAGCGTCGTGGAACGGGCAGTCGACGACCTGTTTTGGACATTCCGCCGACAGATGTGCCTCCAACTAAAATTGCACGATCAGACATTTACTGACACGCAGTCATTGACAGTTAAAAAACATAAAGCAGTGTTATAGTTGGTATAATTGCGTGGACAAACCGTAGTTTTTATTGTCATTAAGCAGAGAAAATATTCCATATGATATATAATTTCATTTCAAATTTAGGGTGAAATACATCAGCTGCGGTTGCATCGGCTTAACGTGTGAAAAGTTGAAAACGGTATGACGCCATCATGCAGAAGTACGACTGTGAACAAATAAACACATCGCTCGGTTTGTTCTCTACGACAGTAGGGCGCCTTTTGTTTTATGTCGGCGGCCCATTTAAAATATACACACCGCATGGTTACTGAAGTCCTAAACCAAACAGCGGTAAACTGTTAACTATAATCCGTCCGCCGGCAGAATTAAAATGTTTGCTAGCCTAAGTCTCGACCGTTATGCCGAAAGACAGTAACTAATACTGCATTGCTTGCAGACCTGTTCTCTCAAGAGATCCTTCTTCATATCGCATCCGTTCGGGCAGCCGGTGACGAACTTGGGGCACGTTCTCAAGCGTTCGACCTCATCGCCGACTTTGATCTTGTCTGTGCAGAAGTCGCACGGCACCAGACGATTGGCGCAGTCGTTGACTAGGTGCTTCTCTAGAAAGCAGCGTTCAAACTTCGCCCCGCAGCCGTTAGTGCACACCACGGGGTAAAAATTGCATTGTTCCGCATGATTCTGACACGAAACACGTCGTCGTCATACTTTTTGTGATAACGAAGTGCATAAGACAAATAAGTAGACCTAATAAAATTAATTAGCCAAACTACTACTTTGGGCAATACGTTTTCGGAGTTACGCTAGGTCATACACTCAACAGACAGCTTTCTGGAATTGCTGGCAGTAGCAGCATAGTGGCAGTGAGTAGGGGCTAAATTTTCTGTTTGTCGAAATTTTTTTTTAAGTAAAACAAAATTTTGAGCTAAAAAATCCCCAATAACAGCCAAAGGAAATTGAACTTTTGAAAATCCATAATATCCTATGTCAAAAATTGGCAGGCTGGCAGCTATATATCTGTCGGAAAATTGCAATTTCTGCTCCTGATCTTTTGAAACAGATGTTGTACAGCTTTACATTTTTTGTTACCCAACCAACAACATCAAAGTATGGAAACCAAATAATCATAAAAATAAAAAGAAGACTGTTTCCAGACAAAGATACTGATACCGTTCACAACGGAAAATAAAAATAAAAGTAGACGCAAAATATGAAAGAATGAAAATCGGATGTGTTTGTCGATCACATAATAACGGTACCTGGAGTTCACTGAGCGTGGCAGTCCAATTGCATCCTTTGGCGTGGAATGAGCATTTGACCGCCAACTTGTCAATGGTCTGCTGCAGTTCCTTGTCAACAGTAGTCTACAATAATAAAGAAAAATCTCACTGCGATACTGAAAAGATACGATATGAAACTTTCAAACTTACGTTTAAAATTAAGAGCGTCATTTAGGTGAGGAGAAACTGGGGGTAAACTTTGTAGCCAAATTTTTAGAGAAAAAAATCCGGCTGAACCAAAAATACGGCTGATATTCAAATTGGCCGAATTTCGTTGCAAACAAAAATTTCCGGCTGAGTTACGGCTAATTTTCGGTTGAAATGCATCTACAACGCTAATTTTTCACTGCACATAAAAAACTCTCTATATAAGGCCTATATGCATGCTACTGTGGCTTTAAATTAGTCCACGAGCAAATGTTTAGTTCAGACTTAGAAAGAGTAGTCCATAATGTCATAGCAGTTGAGTCGCGTCAGCGTCGCCGGTGTGAATTGAGTATCAAAGGCAGACCAAACTGAAGCATGGCCGAAGGTTAGCCGATTTTTTTTGCGGCAGCTAATGAATTTTAGAAATTCGGCGACACGATTACGACTAGCCGCATTTTATCGGCGGATATTCGGCGGCGGCTAGAATGTCTACTGGGGAGTCTATAGACCCCCCAAAATTTGTGATTTCATTTTTTCAGTGAATGAGTCTTACAAACTTTTGGACTTTGATTGACTTTTACTGTGTAAACTGCACGAAATTCAGTCAGTTGACTCTTAGGAAAATAATTTAAATTGTTGCCACCTGATGTCATATTTTAAGGCTGAAATACATTAAATTTGATTTCGGCTGAGACTCTGCCCCAGACCCGGCTGGGAAAGCTTACAATTTAACCCTACCCGGTCTCGCTAGCTGAATTTAAGAGGACCTACTTTTAAGAAAAAAAATAAGAATAAGCAAAAAAAAGAAAGAGAAGAGAAAAGGACAGAAAGGCAAAGGAAAATGAAGGGAATAATGGGAAGTGATGGGAAAGAAAGCGAGACCCCAAGGATTTAATGAAATGACGCCACTGCTTAGAACTGACGAGTAACCAGCCGAGTTAACCATAAGAAACTAAACACAAACTTGACAGATCAAATAGTCTTAGGGGCTTGAGATTTGATTTACAAGTAATTTGAGCAAAGCTCACGTGAGCGCGATTGCAGCGGTCCTTTCTTTGACGCCCTAGTTCAAGGGGAACCCCCTTACCCACGGGCACGACATTTTGTCACGATAAACTATAGTCCTTATAACAGCCTACAGTGAAGATATCGTGATCCTAACTTGCACCGTTTTGACACGATACAGCAATGTGACAGATAGACAGACGGACAGACAGATGGACAGACGGACGCCCAGGCCATGGCTAAGACGCGCGAAGCATGCTGCTATCGCGCGTAAAAAGTGCAGCAATCGGTAAAGGCTATATGACGAGAAAGATGTGTGAAATTGTGATAATAAAACGTTTTGAGTTAAATTAATGATCATATTATCCGTAAATGAAGAACTGAACAGTGAACGAAGCACATCAGTTGCAACTGAAAAGAACTCGGCGAATGCAAGCATCCTCCAAGTCCAAAACTGAAGGCTGAACAGTATTTCCTCATCATTCTCAAAATTATTGCCCGGTCACTGTTAGAAAATTTCCAGCAAAAGTCGTATTTTCGCCAAAACCATTTTTTGTATTACTGTAAAAATTCTGAACATCTGCTCCGACTTTCATAAAATTTGGAAATGTACGGCAAACTTTGTGAGAAATGCTGATAATCGATAAACGAGCCAAAGAACACAGTGGTAACGAACTTTGTGCACCTATCTAATTACAAAGCGGACGAATAATGTTCAAGACGACAACAAAATGAGGGAGACGGACATTCCCCCGGGACACTTTTTTCCCCGGACGTTTTCCCACGGACGTTTCTCCCTCCCGGACGTTTTCCCTCTGTTTTTTTGCATACCCTGACATTTCCCCTCTCTATGTATGCCAAGCGTGTGCGTGGCTTTCCTCCCCGAGTCCGACGTCGTCGACGGCATGCAGCTAGGCGCTGCACGGCTGCGTTACCGACGTGGAGGAGACCGACAAGCTACATGTACAGACGCTGCTAGCGACCTGCTGCAGCGGCTGATGACGGCGCCTCTGTTCCGCGCATAACGCTGCGTCTGCTGCCGTCGCTGTTCCCGGTGTCCACTTGGAACGTGCAACGTACACTCAGCAGTGCCATACATAGATGGGTAAAAAAGAGCAGGGGGAAACGTCCGGGTGGAAAAGTGTCCGGGAGAAAATGTCCTACACCCACAAAATGATTACCTCGTTGGGCTCGAACTTTGTCTGGTCCACGGGACATCGAGGCGCAACCCTGAAACAGTTGGCAACATTTCGACAAATCAATGACAATCTCAGAATTGGCAGCCGAATGGCATTAGCTGTTAATAGCACTAATACGGCTATACACTAACTTTATAGGCTTATATTAAAGTTTTAGTCTAGTCCCAGTCTTAGACCTAGAGGTTTTTTCCTATCGGGACAAGCTTGTCAAATGGCGTTGCTCGCTTTCTTTTATAACTTTCAATTAAATATAAAGAACTTACCAGTTTACATTACTGTGTAAGGGCGACCAAGTCACACATCCAAAACAGCAGAAATCATTGTGCTAGGACACAGAGTGATAGAATGACGAACTGGCTGCCCTTACAAACCATGTGACGTGACCCCATTTAACCTTTTCCACTCCAGCATTATTCCGCAGTGTAGACTATGCCACATGAGCGTAGGATACAGCATTCTATGAAGTGGTATAAGCTTGATTATCCACTCCATCAGTCCCAATGAAAAGTGGCCCCTAGAATGTCATCAATAACTGCGTTAAACTTAAACTACCATTAATGTAAGTTGTTGTCCAGTATTTTATGGTTAATTTGGAAAAAGTAGGCCTACACAAAAGTTGGTTTAAATGTGATTATGTGAACCATAAGTAAAGAAATCAAATTTAAAAGAAGTATCGATTTTAGACACCAGTACAAACAGCTCTTTTCGGATGCTTGATTCGACGTCATGCCGTGCACGAAATGTGTAAGCTTAGGCTTTAAAGGTGAACGCGATCCCTCTTTGCGCAGCTGCTATTAGTAAATGCAAAATTGTTTCCTTCTACCGCATTGCATCGGTCTACGTTCATCTGCGCACGGCGCTGACGTATAACGACGGTCAATATAGTGGCGCTGTTGACCTGGTGAATAGGTGAAACGAAGCGCCTCAATAATGCATGTCGCTGTCGTGCGACCGATCGGTACACATTGTCTTCAGTTGGTCGACCCCGGCCGCACGCACGTAATACTGCGGTTCGGGTTCGATCGATGATGAACGTAGGTACTTTAGCGGCGTCGGCGCATCTGACTTTCGCCCGCACGAAAAGCCGGGTTACAGTGTAAAGGTGTTGCGTTGTGTTGCGGCAAAACCAGCAAAACTTCGGACCGTTCAAAGTTTTCAGGCTCCTGCGGCTCTAAACCGTCGCTATCTCGTGTTAAAAGTTGGAAGTCTTGACTATGTAAACAGTTAGGTAAAAAGACTGAGAAGGAGGAAAGCACAATAAGTGCGCCTAGGCCTAAAAACAGACTTAGGCCTACTTTCTTTAGCATAGCCTTTATTCAACCGTGCTCAGATGTCAGAGATTAATAACTGCAACCAATGTCATTGTATTCGTGTACTGTATTGTATGTATTTTCGCAATCCAGCTTTTAGGCTAAACACGAACAAAATGTTAATTTATTCAAGACGTAGCCTAATTTGCATGTAATAGCATCGGTTGCAGTTTTTAATCGCTGACATGCTTGACTCTGAGTACGGTTGAATAAAGGCTGTTTTTTTTCTCTCCGGGCCTATTTCTTTTCGGCAGCGTTGTATTAGCTCATTTTTTTCTGTTTTCATACTGAGTTTTTACTGTTTGCCCGTTTCTATGCATGGTACGGACCAAAGTGGTCTAAGTCAAATAAATGCCTGATTGCTTGGTTGACTGATTGACTGTGACTGACCGGACGAGTTCTACCAGGCAGCCGGAGCAGCAGCGGTGACCACAGTCCCCGAGCTTCACTGGATAGCGCATCGCCTGGTCACAGACCGGGCACATGTAGGACGGGTCGGGCGCTGCTAGGAACACGGTCTCGGGGTGGTCCTGAGGCAGCAGCTGGTGGCAGCGTGATGCCGATGATACGCGAGTCAGACCGCTCAGAGGACGTCTCGGTGACTGCGACGTGTTGACGCCGGGTGTACCTGCTGGACTCTGACGACTGGACGGTTGTGACGTCATGGCAGCCGGCGAGCCGCCAGCCGCAGCAGCAGCAGCAGCGTTTGACAGGTCTCCCATCAGTCACTGCGATACACACACCATACAACCGCGCCTCTCACCTCGATCTCGACACGTATCATAACCGAAAATATAACGTGTGCGTTTATGGGAACTCATCTCAAAGCTACGGAGCGTCACCTGCCATGGGGAATATGCTACCCGACATTTCAATTGTTATAATCAATCAGTTAAGCCTTCGTTTTTAAAGCCACCATTTTGGCTTGGCTTTATTTGTATCTTCTGGCTTTCTCAAAATTGCTGGGTAAAATAGCCTAGGCTTAGGCCCATCAGTTTAGGTATTGATACTCGCAACATTTTTTGCAAATGCGCGTACCGGATGGTCTGTTAAAAGTAAACTACATAATTTCGTAACTTCATAACTTTATTGAATACCGGTATTGGCCACGCGTTTTCGTATTTTGTAAAAATATAGATGAACGTTTAAAAACTAGTCCTAATCTTAGAGTTGGATGCCCATGTCTTTAAAACGGGTGGAATTTATTAAGATGCGATTATGAAAATTTTTAACTACCATACACTGGAGAGTAGCAATAGCAAACCGATAAAACTAAATGCTTAGAAAATGGATCGAGTTTATATTAATAATATTAATGTACACACATAACTTCCATAAATCTGTCGATTAACAGCAACAAATAGGAAGTTAAGCATAAGTTTTATTTGAGACTTACGTGTCGTAGTTAGTGATGATGATGAAATGATCCTGCATAGAGAGCGGAAGTCTGCGCCCGACGCACGACTGCAGCCGGCGCCGCAAGTGTCGTGTTCGTATGACGTCGTCTACGTGGAACTCTTCGCGATTATTTAGCAGGTGTTTTTTAGTGATCGCACCTGCTCAAATTTTCTAAACGTTCTGACCCTAGTAAAAGATTAATTGCGGCAGGCTATCCCGCATTGACTTTAAACTAACTCTCTTCTCGATAGTTGTCACGTGATTGTGACAACGACGTACAGGCCTGTAACCGGTAACGACCAAATTGGCGCCCAGGACCGCTAACTGCTATATCTTGTCGTCGCCATCGAAAACAATTTAGCCAAAACCTGAAACATTTCTTTTTACTTTAATGATGCAAACCTATAGCTAATAAAAATCAAATGCAATTGCACTAGCATGCCGGCGCTCAATTATCTAACATTTCTCTATTTCCGTTTATTTTGTTCAAATTAACAATAGGCCTATTTACAACAAAACAAACGCAAACAATAAATAATGTACATGACGGTAAATGACTAAACGTGCACTGCACTTACAGTGGCCCTCTGTATTACGACTACCGACAAAAAAGAACATAATTTATGACACACTAAACACAATAACAAAAAAATCCATTTGTCGCTAAAATGGGCCGACCGTATCGCATATACATCCGAAGGCCAACGTCCGACTTTCGGCTGCAGAAAAAAGCAATTTCCCAGCATGACTATAGAGCTATATACGCGCTATGCATTGCCGAAATTTTGCATGCCTTGGTTTCTGACACAGTGCTAAATATTCGTGTAAAACTTTTCCGGTAAGACCTACCGTTCAGCCACAATACCTCCGTTACTAACGACAGACAGATGAACAGACAGACAAACGACAGACACCTTGTAGCAAAAGGCCAGACCTTTAAGCTTATAAACAGCTTAACGGTCGGTCCAAAAAATAGAAAACGTAAAGACATCGTTAAACTCGGAAGTATGTACATCCCTAGAGCACCAGCAGCGGCAACCTGCAGCGCGTATAGTGGTTGTCAAGGAGGCTGTCGATAGCACAACGAAATGCTGTATTGTGGTGCCGCCGTGCCGATTGACGTCAGAGGCAGCCTCGGTGTCAAGTCAAGATCGAGACGCCGCCGTGTGTCGCCACGGTCATCGATTTACACCGCGTCGTCGTCGTCGTTTCTTGAATTCACAATAATGCTGTCAAACAAGCCACAACAAAATTTAATGCCGCATATCGCTCGTTAGTTAGGCTTATCGTATTCCCATAAACTAGGGTGGTTTGGCTTATTCGATATAGATAAGCTAACGTCGTTGGTTGTCGCACTCGCATCAACGAAGTTAATCCACGCCCGGTTAGTATAGAGGCTACATGAATTGGGCGACCGTCAACAGAAGCCTAGCCATCCCAATCCGCGGGAGGGCGCAATGAGTACCATAAACGAGTACATCTGGGAGCGGTAAAAACGGACACACCTCGCGATGCACGTATGGTCCGTGGTCATCATCATCATCATCATCATCGACAACCGTGGGCTCAATGCCCGTTGGTGTCTGACGCCATTCTTACTATCGCTGCCCACCGCTGCCTATCTAGGGCAGCGTGGCTTAACTCCTGCAGGGTTGTCCCACA
>Ga0209367_1000088_pt1 | contig 59039 bp, 41 predicted proteins | sample WorMetLIZISLAND2_FD_187412 | JGI IMG/M metagenome (GOLD analysis project Ga0209367, IMG submission 187412) | Marine gutless worms symbiont microbial communities from Max Planck institute for Marine Microbiology, Germany - Olavius geniculatus... ...
GAGCCCACTCTTTTGGCCACTGATCAACTCCCGTCTCCATAACTCTCTTACATGCAAAATCGCCAAGACTGTTATTAGGGTCAGCTATATATTCCAGAGCAACCCTTACTGTGTTACCAAATGTTTCTAGGCCTACAGAGGTATGACTGTCTACAATCAAAGATGCAGCCCTAAGTTCGGATACAAATGAACTAGTTGTAGGCCTAGGCCTAGTTGGTGCTGCATCATCCAAACAGCCATCAGATGGTGAAAGCTCAGTAACTTGCTGTTGGCTTTGTGGCTCCAACGGCTTCAGTGCTATCACAAACGTAACATTACAAAACAGTTTTTTTTCACAGGCAAGAAATGATAGCAATTTGGAAAAAAATTTAACCCACCAAATATAAAACCATAAACAGATGTTAACACACTGTCTTAATGCAATCCATTAAAACCGTTGGTTAAGTTGGGTCTGTCGGTAGATTAAAACAAATTAAAGGAAAAAAATCATTCTTACAAAGCACGTTTTTTACATTCTGGTTTTTATTCATGTTACAATAAAAACAGCCAGTCTAAATATCAATTAATAGCTTTCAATAAATCAAAACATAACTTGGCTGGTTCTACAAGCGTCTGTTTTTACTTGATGTGCAAGAAACAAAACAACAGCTTACCACCATTTGTAGCTAGTGAAGCAGCTGCTGAATGTTCATCAGTTGTGTGTTTGGTACCCATCGTGCGGCTGCGAGAGTGCAGCAAATGTTTGTGATAAATTGGTGATAGTAACAGTCTGATTCCGAAAGCCTTGTGCGACAAATATATCAATGTATAAACTGTCGCTTTATATATGCTGGTTTTACTACGATACATTTAAACCTCCAAACAGTTAACATAAATCCATAAATAAGAAGTAAGCACAGTGGCTTCTATTTCCCCAAATTTGGAATAAAAATCGGGCGCAACTTTCCCTCAGTTTTGGGCTGAGGTTTAACCAACTCCTGACTCAAGTTTTTCCCTCTATTTTGGGCTTTGTTCTCCTCTAAAAAAAAGTTTTGTTAAGAGTGTAGAATGCTTAGTAAAAATAAAAAGAAATAAAAAATAAGAGGAAATTTTTTTGTTATAAAAGCAAATTGAAAAAATAAACTAAAGTAGTAAAATAGGGGGAAAGTTTTTAAGGTGTGGTTTGCCCAGTGAAAAATAAAAGACAATAAAAAATAGGGGGCAAAGTTTTGGTCTACAACCTTATCAAAACTCCCCCCTTATTTTTTACTTGGCGCAAGCTACGCCCACCAGGTATAGGGATAGAAGCCACTGAGTAAGCATACGGTAGCACGAAGCATCGAAGTGTTAGCAGGTATAAACAAAAATGTATTTATCACTCAAGACGTTTTGTCTGTGGTGATTAGCTTAGTGATAAAATGCAGAACTTGAAATAAAGAGATGCCGGGTTTGAATCCCACCGTCATAGGTTATTACGGGGCGGGATAACCATTTTGAGCAAGCTGTTTACACCACTTGTGCTCAGGCCAACTCGGGCTTTTATTTTTTGCGGTCGGACAATAAATCAAGTACCAGCTTAATGGCTGTCGTAAAAGCAGGGTGCTTCATTTTTTTCAGGTGACATGAAACACTGTGTGATCCTTACGTACGGAAGGTGACACCCGTAAGGTTCTCTGCAGTGTTGATCATTAACTGTTTACTTATAATTTTGTACCTTTGTATCTTTAGAAATACAACAGCAAAAATAACAAAACTTTAGTGGGCATATAATAATTACATTATATCCACAATAATTATTATTGCTTTACTGTACCTTTCGAGTCTTCTTTGGTGTTAAGTCAAATAGCTTTCTTTAAACAACCGTTTGTTAACTTTCGGTTTAGATGGTTGTTTAATTTCAGAAACCGATAAAGAAGGCTTATTTTGCTTGCCTGGAAAGAACTTGCTTGATTTCTGGCGTCCATAAAAAGTGTTGATTGCAATAGCACTACTGACAATCAATGCAGCTCTGCTAAGATGTTTCTTTTCCTCCATTAGCCTAATACAAATACAAAATCACACATACTATTTCTTATTATATACATAAGTCACAGCACGATATAGGCCTACAATTTCTGGTATAGTATGCCACTTCTACTCCAAAGTAAAAGACGAGACAAAGGCGTGCAACACAACGGAAATTTGATAGTTGGAAATACCTAAAGCTAAATGATGCTTTCTGCCATTTTTTGCCAGACTGGGTTAACCCGCCATTTTTAATTTTTGGCCTTATGGCGCTGCAGCTAGCGCTCGCGTCTAAAATTAAAGCCAGATTCTGAACGCATAAAAATTTTTTATGGTGCACAAATTGAAAACAATCATTCGCAACAGATTATAATTATCAGCTATTCGAATGCCGTACAAATGCTACACAGTAGGCCTTCACTATAGTTCTATAGTCCGGCTCACCTGCCAGTGTACGATGGTTGTCGGCTTGATACTGGATGTCACAAAAGTCGTGAAATCAAGTTAACACGCGAGGACGCATCGCCGGGGATCTCTATGGACTCGTGCACTACTCACGTTGTGCGCAGTGTGCACGTGGACGCGCCAAAAATTTATCTTGCACAGTGTAGGCCTACAGTGTGCGTTAGCTGGCATTTTTGGCCTATAGCGTAAGATAATAATGCTATTGCAGTAGGCCGCTTGTTTCAGCAGCAGGAATACTAAAAGTGTGTCAACTAACACTCTTCAACCACTTACAGCTGTAAGTGCCATTGCATGGCTTGGTGTAGCGCAGTCTTGCATTTATGGGCAGGCTGTGCGTTTACGCCTAGGCTAAATTGCATGATGGTTTTTATGCTGCTATTTTGTCTTGTAGACTAAAACTACAAAATCTCACAATACGAGTGGCTAAAGCTGGTCACCAAACATCGCTGTGACAAAAGGCATTTTCACGAAAACAATGAGTTAGCCTAGTTGTAAACTAAAAACTTTTCAGCATTTTATACCGTGCTGCAGCTAAACTAGCGTAACTTCGGAGATACAATACTTGTAAACTGAAAACCATGGTTATATTTTTATGAAAATTTGTCTACAACTATTCCAACTATCGATTAAGCTTAGTTACAATAATTGTAAACTAAAAACTTTTACGAGTTTCGACGAAGTGCGAACACAGAACTTAGCTCAACTTGAGTTAGAATACTTGTAAATAAAAACCAAATGGATTTATAGGTCTTGCCGTGCTTTACAACTATTGCAAGTAGAGTTGAACTACTTGTAAATGAAATCTTACGAAAATTTTACACTTAAAATATTTCACTTTTTTATAAATAATTTAAAAAATAAAACTTTGATGTAAAAATTACAACATAGTTTGATAAAGCGAAAAATTACGAATCAAACGGTGTAAAAAAATTTATTTTCGACAAAGACTGAGTTAGACTGGTTGTAAACTAAGCCGTCGATAAGAACTCATTTTACAGTTTATTAGCAAAATGCCTTCTCTACAAGAACTGTAGGCTGTTTGGCGCAAAACTTTTTGTTATAGTGTTGCTATTGTACAACATTTACACCCACTGTCAGCCTGAAACTCAAGCAGTCTCACGGTTTTCAGAGCACCGCAGCTGCTGGCGACCCGCTGTATAGCTCATTAGCGGTTCTGTCGACTCGGACGGCCCACCCGGGGTGCACGTCGGACATGCGATCGCGCTGATAAACGTGATGTGCTGCTTGCACACCAGGTCGACAAATGAACAAGTGCGAGGATGTCGGGTGTAGTGTGTTGAGTGCAATGCCGATGACGACCACCTCTGAAACCTTATAACTGAGTGATAGCATGTATACCGTTTGTTGCGGTGGGTATAAAGCACCTTGTGAGTCGCTGCAGTTGGTAGTACGACGACGATCTTAAACAACTCAACAAACGACGATGAAATATATCGTGCAGATGATGAGCAGCAATGAAACATTTTTAGTGCAAGCCCTTTACGGATAGGTTCGCAGCTCATCAACTGTTAGCATCCCACACACGCCCCCAGCAAAGAAGGGAAACAGGTTGCTTCCCTGTGAGCGTGACGGTGAATTTATTGCCTATCATCAGTGATATCTTTCCACGCACTACACGCGGAGTCTATTGCTGGAGCTGCAGCCGTGTATCGTATCAATTACCGCCTTCCGCGGTCCCGTCGCCACTGTTTCTAGGCTACACGGTTGTTTTACACGGGATAGGTTTAGAAAAAAAATCAGTAAAAATATTTCTTTAAAAATATCGTCGCCATTTTTTCACTGTTCGACATGGAACACATTTGGCTACAATGTCGTGGAACCATTTAGCACAGTATTATTTAGAACTGCCGATATCGTCGCATTACTGACCGTGGGGTCAAAAAACGACCCCCATGTGCAAAGCGACTGTTAAACAAATAAGGTATAAGCAAACTTCACACAAATATGGTAGTGAAAACGGCATTCGATAGATAGCGTAAGCAATGCCAGCCGTGTCCAGTTTGTAAGCCGTAAATATTAAAATGAATTCCAAGTGGACACTAATAGATAATTATCAGATAAACAATACAAGAATACATCGTTAACACATTGTTAATGGTTATCAGGTATCATTGGAATAGTGAACATATGAACAGAATGTAAATCTATGACGTCAGTCAAATGCTTAGACACGTTAAACAGTAGTGTTTGATAAATCTAATGAAATTTGCAGACATCATAAACTTTTATGTCATAGAACATGATATCATTGCAAATGGTGTGAAATATCAAACCAAAATATATCTACGGCAATATACTATACATGTTGATATGTATGAAGATTGTCTTGCAATAAGCTTACACGCTGAATATTAACACAAAACGCGTTACTATACGACGAATACAATATAAAACATCTTGAGGCGATAGGGGGTAGATACGTTTTGATATTATATAGATAGGCAATGAGACGTGTAGCTGATGTAGCGGTAGCCTAATGCAACACGCGCGAAGACAATAATTTTCGTCAAAATACAGTAAGTGACGACATGAAAATTTGTCTGTTCATTTCTTGTGCTAAAAATCCTAAGCTATGAATGCTTCACTGCCGCGGAAGCAATCCAACACCCAGCCAATGTGCTATTTCACTGTTAACCTGTCGGCGTAGGCGAGATCTGAGCCTCTAGCCATGGTTCGGTAATCTCTTAACACGCTGGCTGTGTCAGCTAGCACTATCAACCTTATGCCGTGCAGCGCACGGTGAGGGAGGAAGTGAGTGAATGAATGTTCTGACACCTCGTTGCCACGCAACAGACACGGCGGTACGCTACAGGCCCGCTGTGTCTCTCTCTGGCAGTGTGCAGTCAATGAGAGGGTACCGCGGGGCGTCTCTTCCCGCGCCACAACACTGCGGTATTCTTTTAGGCAGCATGCTGCGATCACTCGCCGCTATAGCACGTCATTATTTTGGCTTGGTATGGGACCGCTTCACGAAATAGCTACCTATAGGTCTGCATGTAAACAGAATGCAACAGCAATTTTACATGTCGTGAAGTATTGGCCTATAAATACTAAAAGTTATTACACACTACGCGCGCTACATTATGGTCCGCATCGAGTTGGGCAATGCGCGATCACTCAATTTCTGACTTTCCTCCACACAAGTGTTGCGAATCCCCATTATTGGGACACCATTTCATCTGCATTTCGATCCTAATGGGAAGGCAGTGGGAGCCACTCTGGGACAGCTTGACGAACAGGGTGTTGAACAACCCTTGGCCTTTGCTAGTCAGAAATTGAGTGACACTCAGATGGGCTGGTTCGCTATCGAGAGGGAAGCCTATGCCGTGATTTGGGCCTTGAATAGGTTCCTTGATTTGATTTTCGGGTTTCGTGTGTCGATTTTCTGTGACCACAACCTTTTGCAATACATTCGGGAGTGTGCGCCCAAAAGCGCCAAACTACTCCGGTGGTCACTGGCTTTTCAAGAGTTTGATTTAAAGTTTCATTAAAAAGGGGTCACACAATGTAGTGGCAGATTCGTTGTTACGTCAATGAGGTGAACTCTGTATAAATCGTAGTGTGTACTATATTTATTATGCTGCACCATATATGTATTGCACTGCAATATTGCTTATTTAATTATATGTGTATAACTAGTAAATGTCATGAACGTATATTCAACTAGTTACATTATAGTGGTTGCAACAATTGTATGTAATTCTTACGTTTGTCATGTTATGTTGTATGTATTGTATAATGTATCAGAATGTCATGTTTATTTTCGTATTCCCTGTAATAATTTGTGTATTATATACATAGAAAAGAAGTAAAATGGGTTTGATTTTATTCCCATTTTATTCTTTTTTCCAAGGGGAGAAATGTCAGGCCGGGCTGGATGTTAATCAGTTCGTTGGCCGGTATGTGTATGTTATTTGTGAGAGAACGAGTCGACGATTTATTTTCACGTCAGATAAAGCTCGCTCTCTGACTCTTTTTGCTGTTTGTTCGTCACCGCGCTGTATTTATTTGTCGACTTATTTGTCGGTTATAGTTTATAGCAACTCTGTCTTGGCGTTGCCAGAGTTCGTCTATCAGTGTGTCTGCATGCCACTGTAAGTCCGTGTCTTCGTATTGTTAGCTGTACCTGTCTTTGTGTGACTAGGAGTTAATATGTAAATAACAGTTATATTAATACGGCTTACGTTATGTGATAGTATTTTTTACCTGTTCGCATCAATCCATGGGTGTTTACCAATCGGAGGTCGAGTTGTAGACTTACTTAGGACGTGAATTGAATTATGTGTTGTTATTGGTTAGCGATTACGACACCAACTTGTCGTCCAGCGGGAGGGCGCGAACGAGTTGTATGAAGTCAGTTGTTGTTCTGACGCGGGCGGACCAGAATGGTCTTGTGTGTATGACGTGCGTAAATGCCGAGGTTGTATGATCGTTTATTGACTTTCGTGATAGTGATAAGGTGCTTGTGTTGACCCTAAATGTAAAGTTGATTGGATTGGGAGGCCTGTGTGGATCTCTAAAGTAGCGTTAGTAACAGGGTGCTTGTATAGGCTTTATAGTGGTGTATCAAGGGGAGGAGATTCTTATGCGAGCTCATAGACTCGGAATAGTCTAAATTTAAGCCTTTTTATGTGGCTTAAGTGTGTATATATTACTTGTGATTATTTTCATATGATAGTTGCTCTATACTAAGCTATTCGTCACTGTTTATATTTGACGTTAGATGGGCGATGTGACAATATCGTTATCACCTGCTTGAACATTAAAACTAAACAGTTTGATCATTGATTAAGTTATTTGATTAGCAGCTGCGACTGCTTGGCTGTTTGACTGTATATCCGTTTTGTATTCGTTTATTAGCATTGTACTTAAGTATTAATTTGCACGCTGTAAGTATTTTGCTAATTAAATTGCATTATCGTTTTTTTTTAAAATTTTGTGTCTATTTGCTTTAGCATTAGGCCTAAGTTAACTCTGGATTAAGTTTAACGGTAGGCCTAAGTCCAAACCCCCAAGACAACCTCACAAAATTATTTCAAGTTCTGCGACAAACGTGCGATCCGCTCGCGATGGTGGAATAACATCTAAAAACGCAGAAATAATGTTGGCGTCGTTGCTGGACGTGGGAGAAAAACACCAAGAGTTTATATCCTCTAACTGTTAATCATACACATAAGACAAAGTAGAAATTTCGTTTGGAGCCCGTGTGAAAACATGGCCATTAAAAGAAATTGCGTTGGGCGCCAATGTGAAAACCGTGGTGGTGTCTAACTGCTGCGGCGATGCCTGTGAAACTTCTGTCGAGCTCAAATTTTTTGGATAAAAAACAGGGTTGTTTTGTTATGTCGTTCGGCGCTAAAATAGATACGCATGTGATGCGATTTCAATTTTGGTTCCCGAAAATGACCTAACTCCAAGTTTCAAAAATAATTAACTAGTTAATTAATTAATTAATTCGCATTTTCCGCCAGGTGTTATGTGTTCTGTTAATTGTGTTAATTGCTGGTTAAATACTTATTACTTTAACTCAGGATCGGGCGGAAACTCAATCGTCGTCGCAGCCAATCAAAAAGACAAACCAATGACAACCCTCGCTGAAGCGACGACAGCGTCGTTCACGATCTTACGGGTTAGCCAGTTAAATCTCTTTCACTACAAATGTTGTTGAACATTGCGACCTACAGTGTGGCAATGTAGAGTATTGCATTTGTAGCCCGTATTGCTGCGAAGCTGTCTTGTGACCTAATGTGCAAGCTGGTCAGAAGAATACAAAATTCAAAAGTTATACCAATGGCGTTGACCAACGAGACTGGGATAGTCACCACCGGTCTTACGCTGAAAGTTTCTGGCCCGCGTGATCCTTGTCTGCTCGTCTGAACTACGTCGGGATTCCTACGGCTCAACATCCACAACACACACAGTTAATATACGATCCGGCAAAATATCGCATGAAAACAAGCAAACGACAAAATAATCACTATACAGCAAATTATACACTAAATCACATTGTCTCCGACAAGACTAACCTATTTAACTACCATCCCAATTCTGACACCAAATGTGAGGCTGTTTTATGGGAGTTGAACTTAGACTACCAGCGCTTTCATGGGATCCACACGGGCCTCCCAAGCTACTCAAATCTATGCCTAGGGGCTACCCAAGGCACCCTAACATAATTACAAAAGCCAAATCAAAGGCTATACAACCTTGGCATTTTCGCATGCCACACACATTGACAACACATCGACCTGAAACGGTCCAAGTCAGAACAACAACTAACCTCAAACAGCTCAGTTACGCGCCTACAAATAATGACGACCTAATTGTCGCTTGGTCTAGCTAATAGCAATCATAGCATTCAATTTTCGACCTAGTTAAAGTGGCGCAAAGACGACAACACAAGCTCGGATTGGTCAGTTTCGAACAGTAACAATAAATACAGTTACATAACGTAAGCCTCAAAATATATTACTATTTACTTACGCGCTGGCCTAGTCGCATAAAGACAGGTACAACCGGCAATGCAACGACACAGACACACACTTAGACGTACTCCTGCCATGCTAAGAAAGAGTTGTTGTACACAATGACCGTCATCGTCGTCGGTCTACTTCTACAAATAAATACAATTAGGCAGCGAAAAGTACAGACAGTGGTCTTATTTTGACGAGAAAAAATAATTCGGCGACGACAGTCACGCAAGTGTCATACACAAATCAGTGGACGATACGAACTGCACTGAATAATGTCCAAAGCGACTTGAAAGTCGTGATCCTGAAAATGTCTGAGGTTCGATGTCTGTGGCTTCTATTCTTTTACTTAATGGGCGCAGCTTGCGCCCAGCGTAAAATAAAAGGAAAGAGGGTTGTTTAGGTTGTACATCAAAACGTTTTTCTATTTTAATGTATACCTTAAACAAAGCTTCTTTCTTTTATTTTTAATCTACACTTTTAACTAAACGTTGCCCTAAAAAGAAAAACAGCATAAAAAGGTGACTTGAGTTTAACTTTAGCGTTGCAGTGGTTTTTCTAGATACGTACGTTGCAATTATGTGGTAAAATTACCCCCAGGTGTATGTCAAGTTTTTGTGCTAGTTAGAGGCAAAATATTAACAACTATACCCACGTTTTAGTGGTCTGTATGCCAACCTTCACTAGTGTATTTTTAACTGAACATTTAAAATAGCAGCCGGAAACCAAAAGTGATTTTAATTTTGCCTGCACTGCTCATGTTTGAATGTCGTTAGTGTCGATTCTTATGCATTCGTCGTCAGTGAAACAAACACAAATGTTTACAAGTATTTTGAGTTGTTATTTGTGCCATCTACGCTTTACGTTGCCTATTTATCCGGCAGCTGGATAAATGGGCTGGCTATTTATCCGGTTGAACAAAAATGAGACCCAAAGTAATAAATTCAATTACAGCACCAGCGTCGATCGCCATCGTTAGCGTTAGGTGTAATCCAAAGCAGAAAACGGCTGCCGGACGAATTGCCAAACTGGATAAAATCGGCTGCCAGATAAATTGGTTCGTACCGGTTATTTTTTTCGGCAGCCAACTGCTTAATAAATAGCCGGGCTTGTTATGACCTGTTATTTATCTGACAGTCGGACGAAAAGCCTACCCGTTATTCATCTGTCTAAATATGCTGAAAGCGTGTTTCTGCGGCAGTATGACTCATCGTATTGCCACAGACATACGGCTTTAGGCAGTAGCGTTCTTGAGTGCTCATTCGTACCATCTGAGACTACCTAAAATGGCTGCCGAATAAATAGCCGAATTAACTAAAAGCGGCTATTTATGCGGCAGTCGGCTGCTGGATAAATAGCCGGGCTGGCTAATAGCGGCTATTTATTCATTTTTGAATGCTCTGGAAAACAAAATAGCACATACCATTCGATTCTTCGTCATTTTATGGCTGCGTGTCGTTTTTTTAGCCGCCATAGTAAAAATAAACAAAAATATTTCGAGAAATCTTGCAGCATTTTTTAGGCCGAAGATATTTTTAAAAAGTCACTAAAGCGTTATCCACAATTCCAATTGGATTCAGAACAAGACGGTAAAAATCGGGTTAGGGTAAAATTACCTTCTCCCCTAATTGCAACATAAGGATTAAAAGTAAATTTCAAACGAAAAAAAATTGCGCTTTATTTGGATTCTAAATGTGGGAAAATAAAAGCCACTAAACTGATCACTTGTAGGAAAACAGCATTTTTGTAATAAAGCAGCAAATAAAAATGTAACACGTGTTAACGGCAATATTCTAGAGTAGTACTAAATGTTCATAGCTGCCCCCGTTCACGCATTTTTGTCCCATTTCGGCCTCCAAAACGGTGACTCAACCCTACTAAAACTAGCTATTTTGACGAGTTTGACAGCAAAAAATATTTATTTCTATTACTCACTCTAGCATAACCCTAGCTTTTCGCTGTAGTCCTAAATGTGTCAAAGCCACTTGGCACCGCTCCAACTCTAGCTCGTGCTGTTGTGCGACTGACTCGGAACTCTAGCCTGCTAGGCGCTGGCACCATGCCAACTTTAACTCGTGTTGTTCTGTGACCTTAAAACCGACAACAAATTACTCACAAAATAACTAACTTAGCGCTCCTACGCCAAATCGTCAACCCTAACCGGAAGTACTTCGGTTCTAGCGTCAGCATTTTGTAAGGGTTTAGGTAGGCTACCGCTTTTTCGGCGCGTGGTGTGACGTCATCCGAAAGTCGATAGGCCTGTGGGCCCCTGTATGTATGTGAGTGTATGTTTAGTACTACCTTTTAATCATCCGGAAGTTGGTTGGCCCGTAGGCGCGTAAATGCCTATTTTTTGTGCAGTCTTTCGGAAGCCGGTGGACGCCCGTGGGCGCGTAGTATGACGTAATGTCTATTTTTAGTACGCGCGCAGGTACACGGTGGTCGCTTATGACGTAATAAGCTCGGCACTGAGCTTCTCCGGAAGTCGACGCACGCGACGCGCCTTCTAGGCAAACGGCGCCTGCGCTCGTAATTATCTGTTTATCTTCGCTGCGTGCGCTTCGCTTCATCAACATTCATTGCCTCCATTTGTAGACCTACTACACAGCAGGCGCATGCGCTTCCGTAATTATTATCTGTTCATCCGCTGCGCCCGTCGTAACCATCGTAGTCGCGTGGTAATGCCTTGGCACCGCCGGGTGTAATTTAGTGTAGTAGGCGCTTTACTTTCACTTTATAATCATCATCATTTATGCAGTATTTTTGCCCGTATATTTTTACGTCTAATTATTATAACCCTAACATTGTATCTATTATTTAAATAAATGTAAGTACTTTTTTGTTTGCATTCTATGTTTTTACTTATGGAGACACGCAAAAAATCGGTGCCTTTAACCAGACCCGTCAGTCAAAAATGTTTGCAAGCTCCATTAGAATGTTTTCCCCCCATTTCCCCTGTGCATCTCCACGGGTGTAGTTTTATCCATATTTATTATTGTAGTTTGTAGTTAGACATCGTTTTAAATTTATCTAGATGCCTGTGTACTATGCATTAGTTACACAGTAACTTGCTTTTAATTTTTTTTATTAGTTGATCAGCTTTCACTCTTGCAGTGTAACCTACGTAATGTCCCGTTGTTACTGACACTAAGTCTCATACATTACTATTTACCTATATTTTTTAAGCACGTCAAATTGTCACAGCGTGTAACGCTTAGTTTGTTCTACACATTCGTACGTCTTATCTTAGAGCTCATACCTTATAAAACTCATACCATATAATATAAATTTTGTTATATGTTTCTGGTGTTTACCTTAAAATATTGTTTGTTATATGGACAAAATACAACACCTTTTATGTCATACGACACATTCAGTTTTATGAAACATATGTAATTATGGGCATATACATATAATCGTTCTTACTTCAACTCCCACAATGCACTTATCGCGTTTACAGCTTGCTGCAGCTGAAACAATCTCAATCGTCACATTTGCCGACGGTGTCTCATTTATGAACACGTCATCTGACAATGCCGATAAACTTGATTCGCTTATGTACAGGTTACGTTCCACCATAAAACACACATTCGCATACAAAATGTAACAATAAGTAATACATTACAATATTCTTTAACTCAAATCTTCACACCTTCGCACCTTCATACTCTGTTTTTATGTACAGTAAGTAGTAATGTGCTGGTTACATGCCATAGTGAAAACGCATGTAATCCAATCAACGAATGTACTCTACGTCGAGTTATAGTAATTACATTTAATGCTTAAACTGTAGTACATTTAATAATTTTTAATATATACATAATTTCATAATTACCTTGTTGGTAGTCGTTGTTTTCTGGCGTACTGTATTCGTCGGCAGAGTCGATTACTGTACTAGATGGAGTCGTCGGCGGCGTTAGGCCATTTTCGCGTTTTATATTTAAAGTAAATTGTACATTTTTATGTTACATCTTTAAACTCTACAAATATTTTTTTGAATTAGCATTGTTGTATTAATACATTAACTTATACAGTACACCACATTTAAAAACTGTGCTTTAAGCTTTTTCAAAAAATTGTACTAGTATGTCAGGCCTAAAAATGTACAATTATATTTTCACTTACAGTTTCACTAAGCATAACTGAAATTTATCTTTTCCTTAAGTATCGCAATACTACATAGGGTGTACTTTAATAGTTGCATACAATTAATTTTTATTTGTGTCTACAGCGTGTTTTTATTAAACGTATACATTACGATTAAGATATAATATTTTTGTCGTAGTTTTACGCTGATATACATACCTCCTAGCAGGCCTTCTTGGGGTAGCCTACTTTCTCATTTAATATTGTCTGACAAACTCGAATTTTCGCTCATATTTCTAGTAGTAGGTAATGACATGAACAACGCTGACAATGGCATAGGCTGTTGCATCCGTATGTATACTTTTCCCATGCCCAGCGATGTCACGTTAAGGTCCGCCTAGAAAAAAATAAGGTATCGCGCGCCCAGACGCACATGATGTAATTTTGCGCGCAATATAATCTAACAGTAGTGAGGTGCGGAATGCATGTGTTGATGTATTGATGAAACTGATACAACTAATGACATTGTCACGTTTAGTTTATAAAATACTATTTAACGATAGCAGAGCTAAGTATAATTTGCCAAATTTTATCGACCAAACACAATTCTCAAAAACGGAAACAGTTATCTACACAAAAGCAAATAAAGTAAGTAATTAAACTGTCTGGTAAATAGGTCAAACTGTAGAGTGCAATAATAGTCTAAAAACAAATGTTTATCGACAACATGTACTATAAAAATGTCGTTTTATTGTGTCATATAAAGTGTTCTTCAAAAATATAACTTAAGTCATATTAATTAATGGTGTATTTATCTAATCAATTTTTATGTTGGTGTTTTATTTACTTATAATGTTGTAGCCAGTATCTAGTTGTAGTGGGAGGCACTTAAAAGGTGGGGTCAGGGAAGAGGTACTTTCTACCCAGAATTTTTTTGATTTTTTTTGTGTGAGAATGACGACTTTTAATGCATTGTCACACTATTTTAAGTAAATGTGTAGGCTTTACTTATTGTACAATAAGTTTGTTGTCCTTCACCATACACTTAATAAATAAATTAATTAGTGTTACTTATACAGTTGTAGGTCAACTTTATGTTGTTACAAGGCGTTGAAAGTTACTGACATATTTACACTTCTCTTGTATATAAGATATTAATTTGGTCCAACACAAATAGGTATTAACAAAGGTGAAGTCGAAAGTTCTAAAAGACAGCCTTAATCAAAATGCGCAGTATCATAGCAATACGCCCATTCTGCGTGCGCACACTTATACCATTATTAAATATAAAAACTTAGCAGTTTACATTACTGTGTAAGGGCGACCAAGTCACACATCCAGAACAGCAGAAATCATTTTGCTAGGACACACAGTGATAGAATGACGAACTGGCTGCCCTTACAAACCATGTGACGTGACCCCATTTAACGTTTTCCACCACGCATTATTCCGTAAACCAATAGGGGTTCCTTAATTGGAACACTTTACTTACTCGAAATCTATGAGCTGCTTACGGAAAGTGAAGAATAATTAGTACTCTGCGATGGTTTCGCTTTCGATTTTAGGTAAATATAGTGTGTGTTATCGACTCGATTTGCAGTTAATGACGATTGTTGATTTTTGACTGATAGGCATACGAGTGCAAGAAGGTTGGCCTTGGCATCAATGCTAAGAAGACTAAGGGCCTGCCTATCAACATTGAGAACCCTCCCCACTGCACACCACATACGGCACAGAACTAGAATGGGTCAACGACTTCAAATATCTGGGATCCTGGGTTGAGCAAACAGAGAGAGACATTGCTGTACCTAAATCTCTAGCCTGGCAGGCTCTCAACGGCATGTCTCGCATCTGGAGGTCCAGTCTGAGCAAGGAACTGAAAGTACGCTTCTTCATAGAGACTGTCGAGTCTATCCTCTTATACGGATGTGAAGCCTGGGCACTCACAGAAGCTATGGAGCATTCACTGGACGGAACATATACCAGAATGTTGCGTAAGGCCCTCAACATTCAAAGATATTGGGGTCACGACTGGGGTCACAAGTTTGACCTTTTGAGGTCACGTGACGTCATCGGTCACGTAACCATTCGACTTGGCATATGTGGTTTTCTATTGGTGGTCCATTGTGACCATGCGTCTATCTTGCACCGTTAGGGAGATATAAAGCCTGAAACTTGCATTTGCCCATGTTAAAGACCAAAAGTTTACGGCGCATGCGCCGTATCACGTGACCTGTAGGCAGGGGTCCAAAATAACAGCATATTTAAAATTCCCGTGGCCACATTGCCTATTTACTATGTTACATTGGTGAGGTTACGATGACGATTAAGGGTAGTTTGTATGTGAGCATCTCCATTGTTAAGCATTTTCAGTGGTATTTTTTCAAAGTCCGAAAATAAACCTAAAATTGTCGGTTTTGAAGGATTTAAGGGAAAAAATATGAAAGATGAATGTTGAGACCCCTAGAAAATCAATCCCCACCGAAACACGTCATCCAGTGCGATATTCCCCAAAAAATGTGTTTTTCAGAACTTAGCAAGAAAAGTAAAAAAAGAAAGAAAAAATAACCCAATTGAACACTATATTTCACCCCTTTGCCCCGCCAACCCCGCTAAGCCGATTTGTACCATTTTTAACACGTAGGGTCAGACCGCCGACGTAATCATTTAAGTTAAATTTTAAGTTGATTGATTCAGGGGTTTGGGGGCTACGGGTGCCCAAAATCTGGGGTTTCCCATTGACTTTGATAGTCGCCCTTACAACAGTGTTACGCACTACCGTGCTACACTGTGATAAAAAATCTTAGTAATTATGTAGTGCCCAGGGGGCGACTGAAAACGCGAGATCTAACATCGCGAGACCTGACAACGCGGCACCAAATCGCAGGGGTAGAGATCGCGAGACCTTACAACTTGAGACCATGTAGCAAGGGTGGACATCGCGAGACTTGTTTCAATGTTTGAGTATCTGCTCAATGATAAGTTTTATTTGTTACTATAAATGTTATACGAACTGTAGGTATCAGTTTGTATTAATTGTTTTAGTCATCTGTGTATTACTGTATACCGTCTAAGCGTGTTATGTTTAACGAAGCACCACAGAAGAAACAATATTCAGGCAAAAAGTGTCCAGTGTGGGTAGGCATAGTCTAAGAAAAAACGCGAACTGCCATACTGATGATATCTGTACGGCAAACAGGGCATCCCGCAGCCATTTCTGACACACGCATGGCACACGGTTCACAGAAGCGCGCATGTCCGCACAGCACCAATGCGAAGCCAGCACGTGGCGCCACGAGACACACTTCGCAGCAGTCGTCAGAGGTTGATGCAGCTGACGATTCCGACGCCGTTGAAGTCGTCACTGCCGGCACGGGCGCCTGACTGGCCTCGTCCTCGCTGCTGCTGCTGTTGTTGTTTTTACCGGCGCTGTTTTTACTGCAGTTGGTTTGTGCTTTAGTAGAATTTTATTCTGTGCTTATGTGTTATTTGGTTTTGTGCTGATGTAAAAAAATATTTATGCTTTCGTATCAGTCATTTGTGCTTATGTATATCTGCGAGGCCACTACACTACTCTGTTCAACCGCTGTTTGATCTGGTGTTTAAACTACATGGTCTCACGTTGTCAGGTCTCGCGATGTCCACCGTTGCTTCATGGTCTCACGTTGTCCAGTCTTGCGATGTCAGGTCTCGCGATTTCAGAAAAAGACAGCGGCGACGACGGAGCCACTTGTACTACCGCGTCTTCAATGGAGTCAGTATGACCCTGGGCCGTCACGTAGATAAACAAAAATTGAATGCCGTATACCGTCGACCAAGTGCACCAGGTATTTTTAATGGTGTGTTTGAATTGAAAAACGTTACAACGGTCGATCGGAGAAGGATATAAGGCAATATTTTGGCTACTATACGCTGCATAAACCTAGACTAATTTGTTTTCCTCAACGCAAAACGTATTCCAAGGGTATACGTAATCTTTATCAAATTGATCTGGAGGATATGACTATACTGTCACAGTTTAACGATGGCATGCGCTACATACTGGTGTGTATAAATGTTTTTGCCAATAAAGCGTATGCCGTAATTATAAAAGCAAAGGCGACACGTGACGTGACGGAAGCGTTCGAGCGTATAACAGGCATGAAAAAACCGCTTACGATACAGAGTGACGAAGGCACGAAATTGTTAAATTCGACGTTTCAAACCATGTTGCAACGTCACGGTATACACTTTTACACCAGTGAAAACGAAGACTTGAAGGCCAGTGTAGTGAAACGTTTTAACAATTTGCTATTTGTTAGAAAGGTCAAGGTGATTGTCAGGCCGCGTTGTCTCTTAGTCAGTTTGTCACCAGCCACCGAAAGGTGTGTGTATGACACTTGTGGTAAAGCGAGTCGTCGATTGATTATTGCGATAAAATACGCGTGCTGTCTGTATTTTTCGCTGCTTGTTCGTATTTATTTGTCGATTTATTTAATGACCGACGAATGTCATTGTTAATAGCGACTCAGTCTTAGCGTAGCCCTAGTCCGTCTGCCTGTGTGTTTGCATGTCACTGTCGTTGTATTGTTAGCTATACCTATCCGTGTGTGGCTGAAGTTAGTATGTAATTGACAGTTACGTCAATATGGCTACGTTATGTGACGGTATTTCATTTACCTGTTAGCCTCAGCTCATTAGGTGTTTACCAATCAGAGGCCAAGTTGTAGTCTCAGCGCCATTTTAAGTAGGTTGAAAATTAAATGCTGTGCATGTGATTGGTTAGGCCAAGCAGTAATTAGGTTATCGCTTCATCTGCGGCGGTAAACAATCTGTTGAAATCATTTGTTATGCTAATGCGGACCAGAGTGGTCTTGTCGCGTATGGCCGGCGTAATGCCAAGGTTGTATAGCCTGTGATTTGGCTTTGTGATAACATTAGGGTGGCTTGTGTAGACCCTAGATGTAGAGTGGTTAGATTGCGAGGCCTGTGTAAATCCCACGAGTAGCGTTGTCAACAGGGTGCTTTGTGTAGGCCCTATAGTGGTGAAACGAGGAAAAGAGACTCCTGTGCGAGCTCTTAGTTTCTAAACCGTCTGGATTTAAGCTTTTTTTGAGGCTTAGCTGTGCGTAGATTATTTGTGATTGCGTCCTATGATATTCTGATTATGTTGAGTATTTCGTAACTGATGATTTCGTTGCAGTTGAACTGAATTATGAAATGTTTAACTTTGAACTGTGTAATTGATTTATTAATACGAAAGTTGCGATATTGCTAATTAAACGGTGAAACCGAAATAGTATCTTGATTGATTAACTGTTTGATGTAATTTGCAGCTGAGACTGCTGAACTTGTGAAACTGTATATTTATGTGTTTATTCTTTTCGTTATTATATGCTGTAAATATTCTGCTTATTAAATAATATTATCGTATTATTTTAAAATTTTGTATTTATTTCATTTGAGCATTAGGCCAAAGTAGACTCAGATTTAAGTCTAGCGTAGGTTAAAAATTAAATCTCCCAAGACAACCTTACAGTGATGCCGTCGGTTTTTTTCGCCCACGCAAAATCTCTGAAAAGCGCACTGCAAAATACCCCATACGCCGCGTGGTATGCAAATTGTTTACGATTCCGCAGCATTATCGAGACGTTAATCACGAGAAACCGTTTTCCGGCCAACTGCCATCGCGTTTGGTAATAGGTATGGCGGACACTAAAGCATTTAACGTTGATCGAGTGCGAAACCCATTCAACTTTGAGCATTTCGGACTGAGCGAGATTGCCGTATAACTGGACGGTCAGCAGCAGCACGCCATCAGACCCATCGAGCCAAATTTTGCGGACGGACAGCATATAAAAGCTTACAACACCGTGTTTGCTGGAACGCGCAAGCTGGGTGCTATTAGAGGACTGTTCATCGACCGCGATGATTTCGGAATGGGGTACGCACTATAGAACGTTATTTGAACAGATGCTGCGTATCGTGGACATTTAATACGAAACAATTGCAGAGCGTAATTAGTAGATTCTGCGGACACTGCTGTATATATTACTGTTTGCTTAAAACAGAGGTATAGACATGCCTAAGATTGTAGCTAGTTTTACTACGGACACTGCATTTAATAACGTATTAGTACATAAACTGGTGTGTCATGTATTGAATAATTGAACGAGTAGAAATGTAATTGTATGCATATGTTGAAAAGAATATTGTGCAACAAACTCGAGTTTTATTGATTGACACACGTGTTATGTGAGATAATTAGATGTAAGCAGCAGCAGCAGCTGAGGCACTGCTAACGATGCGGCTGCTGCTGCGACTGCTATATAGTCAATGCGCGCTGCTGAACGCTGGCCAGTCTATAGTCAGCTGTAGTGAAATTGGTCCACTGTGGGTATGTGTTTGTCTGCGAGTATTTGTTAGATTAGTTTGTTATTATTATGTTTGAGCTGTAGGTGCGATTGTATTGTATGCTGTGGAAGAATAATTATGAATTGTCATTGGAAATATTAATACATGACTGAAATTTTAACTTGCCGTGTTTGTTGTATCTTGAGTTAATTAGTTAGTTAGTTGTAAGATAAATTATGATTACCGGTATAATGTAAGCACGCGTAAACTGTTATGTTTCACTTGTGGAACATTGGGCACATATGCTACCAGAATGTACCGGTATAACCATGTGCTGTTTGTTTGTTTGTGTATCTAATGTCATTGTAATTAAATACGTGTTTGGAAGTGCCAAAGTTATGTTTTTATCAATTGCAGAGGAATGTCAGTAAATGATTTTCTGGATAAACTTGAACAAGAAAATTTTTTCAACGCCGATGTGTACATTTTGCCATTCGAGAACGGCGTGAGTGACGGTGACAGCGAGGACAGTGACGATGATACGGAACAATGTCTTTCCAGGCCGTTTGCTGAACATCTTACTGTTCAGATTTTGAAGGGAGATGGAAGTGTAACATACGTTGATGACACAGGAGTTCATGTTATCGAGGAGCAAAGTGACGAACAGTTGTCATTGGGTAAGACGTCGTCTTCTGCTGACAGCGACAACTCAGTAGTCACAGAGAAAAGTACTGCACAAACGAAAAATAAAAGAAAACGCCTCAGCCTTATCCAGCAGTCTGATAAATCAGAACACTTCAAGGCATCTAGATCAGAAAACATTGCACACAAAGAGCTTAATAAACCCGCGACAACTGCTGTTTTGCATGAAAGTATGCCTCCCATGTGGAATAAGTTGGATATAACTAAGCAGCAATCTGAAAAGTTTAGCTGAAATGGCACTGCTAGCATGAGTCTTCCTGATACTGAACCCATACGCTACTTTGAGCTGTTTTAGGACAATGACCTATTTGAGAAAATTCGGAGTTTCTCGAAGCTTTATTCCACCCAGAAAGATCTTCGAGTTTTCGTTTGACGTATCGGTTGATGAATTTAAAGTGACGGTGTAAATACTGCTGATGTCTGGGTACAAAACCGTGCCACGAAGACGAATGTACTGGAGCACTGAGGCTGATGTCCGCAACGACATGATTGCCAATGCAATGAGCCTAACCGTTTTGATGAAATTATGTCGAAATTGCACTGCGCTGACAAGAACTTTCTCCCGGATTCAGATTGTTTTGGTAAAGTTCGACCACTTATAAACTATCTAAATAAGAAGAACCTAAATAATTGGCAAGTGTCACAAAAAGTGAGCATCGACAAAAGCATGATAAAAGCATGATACCCTACTATGGGCACCATGAATGCACATTCATGGGAAACCTGTCAGATTTGGCTTCAAAATTTGGAGTATGAATGCGTCCGCTGATGATTACTGTATCTAGCTAGATCAGTATCAGGGAGCTGGGTCTGGCATGAAATATTCACAAGTTGGTCTTGGCGGATCGGTGGTGATCGACTTAGTGTCAAAGCTGCCTCAGAATCTGCATTATTAAGTCTACGCAGATAATTTCTTTTCGTCACTGACCATCTGTCTCAGCGATCAATCGAATACACTGAAACAATTCGCGACAACCGAACACAAAAGTGCCCGATCATGCCAACGAAAGATGCTAAGAAGACACGAGAGGAAGTGGACTTTCGGCAAAATACTGCAAGCGATTTGCTGGTAGCCAAATGGCATGACAATGCTGTCGTGAGTGTTGTTAGTAACTGTCATGGTGTCAAACCATTTCACAACGCAGCTCGGTGGTCGGGCAAAGAAAAGCGACAGTTGTCAGTCACTGTTTCTGATGTCATTCACCAGTACAAGCGGTACATAGGTGGCACAGACCTGATGGACAGAAATATTTCTAACTACCGGATTACCATACGCATGAAGAAATGGTGGTGGTCGGTGTTCAGTTTCCTTCTATCATCATCTGTAGTCAATGCCTGGTGCCTGCATCGACTTGTAAAAACAGACAAGCTGGATCTGCTGAATTTCACTCGGCAGATCGCGCAGACCTATCTGTTGAACTGTTCCCAGAGATGCGAAATCGGCCGACCAGTGGCACTGCCTCATTATGTCATGCGGCGAGTAGTTCCCGAAAAAGTCCGCACTTCGGCTGGACATTACCCATTGAGCATAAAGCAAAACCGCTGCAGAGTTTGTTAGCGAAACACAAAGCGCGAGTGTGGAAAATGCAATATAAATCTACACGACTCTTGCTTCATGGTTTTTCATAACCACTAACTACCCAATTAGTGGTTACGAAAAACCATGAAACAAAAGTCGTGTTTCGCTGGCAAACTTTGCAGCAGTGTGGACTTTTTCCGGAACTACTCGCCACATGACATACAGAGGCAATGCCACTGCTATGAAGCCCACTTAACAATGCTGCATAATAAAACATCTACTTTTTATTCACAATTGTATGGTCTTTATTCATTTTTAATCAGTTTGTGAAATTTACAGTAAGTGAATTGCTAATACGATCAAAATGTGTAATGCATGTGCCCAATGTTCCACAAGTGAAACATGATTTCAAACACCTGTTATTACAAAACAAAGATAATTTCATGAAAACAAAACTGAATTTCTATGTTCTGGTATAGGTCTTAAACAAACATGAGACTTTTATGAAAAAATAAAAATTGGGCATTAATGGGTTAAAAAACTGGATACGACCCGTTAGGCTACCTTCTGAGACTAATTCCCAGATTGCCAGGATCAAGCTTAGATGAGTTACAAAATAGACATTTAGTGGAAAGATTGATAGTTTAGTGATACTAAAGCTAGATAGCAAAATAAGTATTACGAAGTTAATTAAAATATAAAGGAAAATAACCAGAATACCAACTGCACAACACATGGTGGACAGAATGCGGCTCGTGTCCAGTAAATTAAATTAGTAATATTGTAGAAAATTGGAATAATTCACTGTCGTGACAATAGTATTTTCATTGAAAATTTTGTCGATGTTTAATACAATTTATTGCAACAACAGCACAGCGCAAAATTTATTTTCATGTTTTGGCTATTTTGTTTGTTATCAGATGTATTGTTTTACAGAATTTTTTTTTCATACACCGCTGGCGGTTACGAATTGTACAGCGTGTGTGTTTGGCAGTGTCATTTTGTCAATAGTTGCGTTGCCGTACTGTTTTTAGATGTACTATTTTATCGTCGCTAGGGGGATAAATTTAAATGTAAGACGTTACGATTCTAGCACATTTAAATGCAAAGTGAAATAAAGTTAATAATCAGTTTAAAAGTTGCGTTTTGCGGCCAATGTTTCGACACTGATCGACGGCGCGCAATTATTTTCAGTTGTTGTGTTTCTTTCGGTTGATCTCCACAGCTTTAAGCTGTATAGGAGAGAGCAAAGCGAGTGGCGGTCCTTGTTAACCGTCGTTGAGCGCTTATGCGTACCTCGCTAGACGAGGCAAACTTACGGCTGATTAGGGTCTATCAAGAAATATTTAAATAGAATCGTTAATTAACAAATGACTATTTGTTTTAATTTCATATGGATTAATAAAATTAACCAGTTTAATCGTAACGTTTTAACGGCGATGATATGTTGTATTGACTGACACAAACCCGTTATAGAGTTTTGTACAGGCGTTGGGACAGAGAGTTAGATAACGAAACGCCTGTCGTTAAAACTAATGTATATATGTGTTGCATGCGTTTGAATCGGCCGATAAAAAAGTTAAAAAAGCAAATACAAAAACGAATAATATAAAAAATATGCAAAAAAATGGCAGCATGATAGGAGTTTATCAGAATCAATGCGTTGAGGGAGAAAGTGAAAAAGAGAATTTCATGTAATTATAAGGCGCCAGTAAGTTGTTTACTTATTCGCTGTTGGACGAATATTGAACGGCGTTAAACTACGATATATGATACCGTGCATAATTAAAGCACGAGGGTGAGTCGCATAGCGCAGACTCAAGCTGCTTTGACAGCTGTGACCAGCTCGGGGCTTGTATTTTTTCAGCCACTCTGGTTATTTTTACTGCTCATAAAACGACTAGAGCGTATGATAGACAATGATGCGCTGTTTAGACAGCAGGCTGCAGAACACTAGACTTGTATTTCAGTCAGACTGCAGGCCTATCGTCAGTGATATAAACCGAGAATATAAAAATCTCGCGCAACTGATGTATATCGAGTATTAATCGACAATATTTACGACGACGCCGTTACAGAGACAGGTCGAGTCGTATTTACATGAAGGAGTAGACCCTACGATCGACATATTTTAATACACCGCAGTTAGAACGGTAAATGGGCAGAAATATAAGCCTATCGTGCTGTCTGAGCTTACTTTAGAAAGATTGGGGCCATGAGAATAATGGTTGGTTTTAACTGTTTGTGAACTCAGATTATAACAAAACAACATTTTAACTCGCTTACTTTTTAAAGACACTTTCTTAATAATTATTTCATTGTCGCTTTTTTATTTGTGTACTTTTTGGTATGTGTAGTAAGACAGTTTTCCTAGCTGCCTATAGTAAAAATAAGAACATTATTTGTAACGTTTTTAAACACGTCACTAATCAAGAATTGCACTGGTCGTGTTTATATGTGCACGTATGTGTACTTGTCACTTTTATGTTAAATAGCTTGTTTGGTCATTTTTGCAGTTTGCTGTATACTTCTTGTTATGTTGTTGCTTTATTATTATGCAGTTGTTTTTCGTTGCCTACTGTTTCTAGTTAAAAAAAGGTGTAAAAAGTTGTTTAATAGAGTTTATTTTATAGTTTGCAGTTGTCATTTAATTACTAAAGATTTTGATTGATTAATTAATTGATTAACTGATTGAGCAGCCAGTGCAATCAGAATCTTAAGCAAATTCAAGACCATTCCCTTTTACAAAAATAATGCATGCATGTTATTATAGAAAAAATTATGTTGTAACTCGAATAAAGAAAATGTTATTGTCATCAATATAGCACTAACACGCATCACAATCTCATGACTAGGCATGCAACACAGACATAACGATTACTTGAAAATGTTACAGTAAAACTATAACTGGTCCTAGTGGCTACAATAATAACCCATAGTAAGTAAACATGCACATGAAGTATGAAGAAATCATGTTTTATTAGTAATAAACACAATGTCATTGACATCAGTGTAGCACCAACATGCGCATCACAATCTCATGACTAAGCATATAACACAGACATAACGATTACATAAAAATGTTACAGTAGACCTAATCGGTTCTAGTAACTACAGTAATAATACGAACTAGAGAAATACAGCGGTGTGGTTTTGGCGTCAGGACAACCATGTACCGTTAATCGCCTTGGTTGCAACAAAAATTGCCACTCGTCCGTGTGTCTAATTTTCCACTGGATATCACCAGCTGGCAAATATTTAAGGCACCGAAGATCAGCCACGGTGGGGTCTCCAACGTTTCGTCCTGGTCTGATTGACTGGAACATTATTAACTTACTGAAATCTCTGAAAAAGTTATGCTGGAGGTAATAAACTTTGTATGGATTTCTGAGTCTCGCTTCTTTTATCAGCAGCACATATTGTGCCGGAGAATGCAGATCACGATGTTTCTTCCGTCTTTCGATTACTCCGTGGACGCTGTCACATTTTATTTGCGTGTGTCCCTTTTCAAGGTATTTCTGTATAATTGGTACTCTCTTTGTTCTAGCCAAAAAACTCACCAACGCGTTGGATAAAGTTGCATTTCGATTTTGGCTGCCGCATCCATCACTGTATATGACGATTTCTTTATTACAGTTGATTTCGGTCTCCAAGTAGTTGGTTAAGCATGATGCAAAAATGTGGGCATTGAACTCTCCTTCGCCCTCGTGCCATACATAGCAGACAACGTCATCATTATTTAAGTTGTAAACCGTAAAATTGTGCACAGTTAATTTTTGTTTGAAGTACAGTGCGCTAGCCTGTAAATATGGAATTAGTTGCACCGCCTGAACATCCACTGTCAAAGCATGGCACTGTCCTTCTTCTGCTCTTTTTTTGTCGTGAGCTTTTGACGTTCGTGCCTTTTCTTTCCGCGCAATATGCTTATCATAATCTTCTTGAGAGAGATTCCCAACTTTATATGCGGAAAACTTGTCACACTGGTCTTTTTCGGCATGTATAAACCAATGTCATTTTGTGGAATTCTTCCGTGAACACTTGTCGAGATGAAACCTCTGTGGCCTGCTGCTTTTCAAACAGTCTGTACACCTCGGCAACTGATTGAAAATGAGGTTCCAGGTACTCTTTCGAAGTGCTTGCTTTGCAGTAGTGTGACGGCAATTTTGGTAGGTCAGAGAGAAATTTCCGCACTAACTCCCGCTTTTCCAAAACTTCATTGTGTCGATTTGTTGCCGGTGCCGGTCTTTCTTTGGTATTCGAATGCATTCCGTCCACACTGCTCATTGCCCAGTTGCGCACTGACCACTCTCCAAGGCACAGAGTGCTGAGAAATATTTCTCGGCAAACTTTCAAACGCTTACCGTTTTTTCTGAGATAATATGTGATGGAACACTGTCGTCTTAAATCTTCAACTTTTTTTCTTTTGACATCACGCATGTCGGCGAGACTTGCCACATAAACCTTGCGCTGTCCCCAGTCCAATTCCTTCCAAAAACTATGAAATATTCTTTGTCGATCTTCTTCTGAAAATTCGTTACAGCGCTTTGATTTGCAACAGCGTTTTGATGAACATCTTTCACCGATTATTCGCGGTTCTTTCACAACATATTCGTTATCGCCACTTATTGTGGTGCTGATGTAGGGTACTCCAAACATCCTGTTTCGTTTTCTTTGTACTTTCATTTATTTGTTTTTATCTCCTTGTCCCTGTTTAGCTTTTTGCTTCTTAGCTGATAATGTGGCTCCTGGTTCTAAATCTTTAACGGTGACCACGTTCATGGGTTCAGGTGCCTGCATGGCGATGGCGGACTAAGCACTCGACCGAATCTGTGACTGCATTTGATCAATGTTTGTAGCCAGATCAGGTGGTTGTGCATCTTGAGGCAGTGACGCGGTGGCTCCTGGTTCTAAGTCTTTAACGGTGACCACGTTGATGGGTTTAAGTGCCTGCATGGCGATGGCGAACTGAGCACTCGACCGAATCTCTGACTGTGACTGCATTTGATCAATGTTTGTAGCCAGATCAGGTGGTTGTGCATCTTGAGACAGTGACGCGGTGGCTCCTGGTCCTAAATCTTCAACGGTGACCACGTTCGTGGGTTCAGCTGGCTGCATGGCGACGGCGGACTGAGCACTTAACCAAATTTCTGACTGTGACTGCATTTGATCAATGTTTACAGCCACATCAGGTGGCTGCACGTCTTTCGTTAACAAAATGTCAACAATGGACATGGTTCCTGGTGAGAGTGAAAGCGATATATCAAGTTCAGATAACATGCTGGTTTCGTTATCTGTCTGGAGTGCAGTATCATCAGTTGACTTATTTTCTAACAAGTAAACTTCTGTCTCTGTATTGAAACCTGTTGGACTTCCGACTCCATCAATGTTAATGTCAACAGCTTGCAGAGGATGGCGTGTTACTGACGTACTTACACGCTGACGATGATGCTGCTAGACAGCAGCTTCCATTGAAGCTGACCGTTTCCGCTGACGTGATCGGCTGCTTTGTCGTGGTTGATGATTGCTTGCATTTGCCTCCACTGTGTACGGTTGCAGTGCAGCAGACTTTTTTGTGCTGGCAGTTCTTTGTTCAGCACTTGTTTCAGTTTCCTAGAGTTTTCCAAGATGATATCTGCTCTCCGCATTTTTTCTCCTAAATATCGTACAATTTAGCCGACAAATTATACTGTGTATACGTACAACTCCACCCTGGTTTAGAAAAAACACACAACAATCACAAAAAAGCTATAGGCCTACTATCGCAAGGATACCACGCGACGCCTGCAGAAGATTTTATTTATGCCGGCCTGGAGTGTCAGTTTCTTAAAGATGCTAAACGAACGCCAAGTCTTGCTTTCACACAACTACACGTGTACTAATGCGAACATAAACGTACGAAATGTGCACTAATAAGGCCTAATCACTGTTGATATATTAATTTACGGCCTTGGTTATGATTCACAAGCTTAAACAGTGATTAATGTTAACTTTAATTTAAAAAGCGCCAAATTTTAAGGAAAGATTTTGCTCGTTTTGCTACAAATTAAGTTTTATAAAAAAAGTCATAATAATTTCCAGTCGTTTGCGCTAAAGGTAGTGCAATTGTATGTAATTCGTTACTCTACCATATTGACAGATGCGGTAGGCTTGTGTATTATACAGATTGCAATAGCAAATTACTGAACAGAAATAATTGCAAACTTTTTCCTAGCCCTGGATAATCTAATGTAGATTGTAAAGTAAAGATATATAATTTATAATATATAATTATATATATAATAACCTTTTTAAGCTGTCTAGTTTTCAAATGTCTACGTAAATTTCAGAATAAGCTGCCAATAGAGATCTAAGCAACGCGCTCGGTTAACTAAACCCTACTGATAAGCCTAGTAAATTGCGTGACAGCAGACATACGAGTTTATGACCCGACCACTCGGCCGGGTGCTGCAGATACGAGGTTGCGGCCCGACAGCTTTATTGCTCTACTGACATACGAGGTTTATGAATAGTTAAATAAAGCCATTAAAGTTGAGCAAATCAACTCCGCGTTTTTATGGGACACGTGTCGTCATGTCAGGAATCCATTTCTGCAAAAAACGATTTTGGTCAAAAATGTCACTAACGAGGTTTTGTCCCGACAGCGACTATATAACGCTTATCTAATAAGCGCAGAGTGCTATGGTACTTTGTGTGGCTACTGATGTATGGTGTAAAAATAAAAAAATGTTATTACATTTCAAAAAAGAATTTAATAATGTGTTGTATTTTTAATGCCTTTTAGTAACAACGACAGTATGGCGGAGACTTCAGAAGGTCAATTCCGTATACAGGTGGCTGTCTCGGTACACTGTGTCAAAGACAAGGGTACGAATACCGAAGACCCTAATACGGACGACAAAGCAGTACAGACGGTGCAAAATGAAGACGAATTGGAACTACGACCGAACGAACAACGGATTGATAAAGAATTGAAAAAGCAAGAAAAAAGACGGCGAAGTGAATGTCGCCAGACGACCGCCCCTTCTTCCTACACCGCGCCAGTTTATGGAGAGACGTCGGGTTGTATTAAAACGCCCTTGGAAGTTTACTAAACAATATTAAAATCGGATCAAACTTGCAGTTTGTAAGTTAACATGATAATAATAACCCTATAATAACCCTATACGAGAAGAAACCATGTGATTAATTATGACTTTGTAAAGTTTACATAAATTTCGCCGTATGATATAAATATAAAATGCTGCAAAAATATGTAACGGACAGACAGACCACGTTATTTAAAACTACTTAACTATACCTTTAACGTAATTGCTGGTGTAACTAATATTATTGTGCTCGTAAACCAATTCAAATGTGTACAGTTAAATGTTACAGTAATATTTAAGGATAAGATTTTGTCGTTTGTAGATTGTTTTAAATTTTAAACAATGCATTAAACCCAATGCGATAAAATATTTCTTTCTGTCAACACTAAATGTTAAGCTGTTGAGACAAAACAAGTTAACAATAATTTGTAACGTAGTTTAAGAATTTGGTACATTTCGTTTTATTTAGTGTTTCGCAGATTGGTTGCTACAATAAACAATATAAACTGGAGCCTTATGGCTATCGACCTCACAGATCGGACAGATCTGAGACCCTGAAATTAAAGCCTTGTGTAGACATTTTAAGTTCGACTTTGTTTTCTAATTTATATCGATTTAGTTTTGGTTTACTAATGTAATACGTAGACTAATGGACGTCAAGACTATATCTGAGAAGCGGAAAATATTTCGCTAGCACGCGTAAATTACGTTAAGTTATTGGCAAGACTTTTAAACACATTTTGAGCTGGGCTTTTAAAGTGTGCTATAAACTTTCGGTCGTGTTTTGAATTGTGACGCCATAATTCTAAGCGTCATTAAGTGTACATTACTGTTACAATAAGGACAATAAAAACTGTTACAATATCTGTTTTATTTCAGTATGCTTGTAAGTTTTTTGTTTGTCGCATGAATGACAATGTATGCATTGTATTACCATTGCGCCATTTTATCTCAAGAATCACTCGACAACACGCATTCTACAGGACACATTCCGTATGTTCGTGACATCTCGCTCGGGCACTCCGCACCGGTCGCGCATTGGTTGGCCAGGGGTGGTCTGACGACGAATACAGCAATTTACAGTAACTGTTTACGACGAAGGTGCGGTACTTGACATTCTACGAAGAGCGCCGGTCATATGACACATTGGGATCTCCTTGATTCGTCGGGTAGGCCTGATGTACAGATTGTTACCAGGGGCAAGTGTAGTTTTCAAAAATTCGTCCCTATGACGACGTCTGTATCCACAGTCGCTGTGGGTCGGAAACAGTTGGACATTGTACATTCTTATATGTTGACATTATCGTTTAGAACATTGTCAGTGAACGCGGCATGCTGCAGTAAATCCGTTACGGGATTATTTTCGATCTATCGATGCACGTCGCTACCACGTAGGTGCGGCAAACAAAACTTTGACAACGACACCAGGCGTACGCTATGGCGCGATCGCCTCGTGTTCATGCTGTCGGGGGCAGAAACAATTGGGCGTGTCGGATTAAGAATTTTAACCTTGATACACCGAAACAACGGGACGCCGACACCTTACGGCGGCACCAACGCCAACCCGCCAACAGAACAATTTGCAGGCGACGCGATGACGTGCACGACGAGTGTCGCAGGTCCACGTCATCGTCGACACTTACTACGCCAGATCGCCGCCCACAGCACCGTCGCGACTACCACGAACGCGACCGGACCGTGATCCTACTAAATGCAGCAGTCGATCCAACTTGTCTTAGATGTGGGGAAGGCCCACATACTCTGAAACACTGGTTCCTAGAATGTGCTGGAATCAACACGACTAGAGATTTTTGGTGACGTGAACCCGTCGTTGGAGGTTCTGACGGATCAACCGGGAAAGGCGGTGCTGATGTCACGGCGCACCCTTTAGGGCAGCCGCGTCAGTCCACCAAGCCTCTGTCAACAACAACAACAACAACACCAGCGGGCGACACGGCCAATTGCAAGTGACGCTGACGACGCACGTCAGGCATGGGCGTAAAGCGCTGAGCCACGCTCTCGCGATATCGTACTGCACTGCTGCGTACAGAAAAAGCGAACTGCAATAACGGTAAAAACGGTAACTCTTCGAAACATTGCACTCGTCGGGCGGCAAGCCAGACGTTCAGTCGTTTCGTGGGAACGGTGACGTCGGGCTGGTCGTCGACGCTACGACCATTGTCAACACCACAGCGTCACGGTCGCACTCGTTTTCAAGGCCGTCCAATCGAGCCTAAACGAGCGAGATGTGTCGGGAGTGTCGATCGCGAACCAAACAGTGTAACCGAAATTATGGTGACGTCAACAGCATCGAAGCATCAGGAGCAGTCAACATTGAACTTGAACGATTTGTCTCATCCTCACCCAAATTTTACGACAATTGTTAAACAGACACGCTCAGTGTTTTTCCCAATGTGTTTGGCATTAGCAAAAATTAAAGAATTTTTATTTGTTGTTTAAACCATATTGCAAGAATTAATTTCGATGAAAAATTGTCCTTACGTTGACGCCATGACGTTCTAGCCGAGCAGTCAAAACAACGTGGGCTTATTTTGTTATTTTTAGCGTCAACATGTTATTGTCACAATTTTTAATAGGTGTTCTAGTTGATTTGTTTCGTTCGCTCTGAGATTACTTTTATGGATTTAAGACAGTGTTAAAATGTTTGTTCAATTGTGATGTGTGAAGTTTGATTTACGTGACACCAAAGTTTGTAGCGTTTTATTATGAAACTAGACGTAACCTATGTATTGACGCGAACTTAACGTGAAGTTTGACGGCATGATATGTTAATGACGACGTTGCCTGTGGAGTTTTTGAATTTTTGTGATGCTGGGTATTTTTGTGTATTTATTCGTTAAGACATTTATTCGATGTTGTATTTTGGGCCGATTTATCGTTTAAAAATGCAAGTTAGAGAGCCCACATAATGTTGGTGTTGAAACTTTACTGGTGTTTCGTTAAAGTTTATTGTTAAACTAAAATTTTGGTAAAGTGTCAGATCAGGTGCTTTTAAACTTGAAAGTTAATTACTTGAATTTGAGTTTTTTTAGAGTTAATTAATTTGTTGGTGCATTATGTTGATTATTTCGTGTTTTTAAGTTAAATTGACGCCTGTCAAAAGTGTTTAAACTTAGTAGTTACCGATGTGTATCGTATTTTTTGGGCGAGGTTAATTACTTGTTCATTGCTAATTTTGTGTACATTTGTGTCAGTGAAAGTTTGTTAATGTTGCCTTTGAGTCATATTGTGGATGTTATTTGGCATTAATAAGAACAAGATCGTTTAACACTTTAAGTGATACGTGGTACACGAAAACATTTGACACCTTTTGCAGCTTTTGCCAATATTGACCGATTTCAACATTTGTGATGTGCCGTATGAACGAATTTTGATTGTGACGTTAATCTGTGATTATATAATAACTTGTATAATCGTACTTGCAGCTCAGACATTATTGATTCCGTTGTTAATTAGGGTATTGTACACGTTATTATCGACTTTACTAGAATACTGTATGAGTATAGTGGTTGCGCATTTTAATAGTAGACTTGTGCTGCCACCTTGCGAATAGTTTTGTGTCTGTCAGTATTATTGAGCTGCACCTTTAGACTTGGATACAAAATTGTTGTACGGGTAACAATATTGTTGAAAGTGTTTACATATTAATACAGTTAGTTATTATGATAATTGGTTAGAGTATAGTGATATTATTTGGTGGCATGACAGTGTATTGTAATACAAGCCTAGTTCAGTCGAACCTTACCAGGCCAGTTTAGCTGTCAGTTACTACAAGATTATGTGTATATTGTTTGGATTTATGTAATCAATTGGGAACCATTGAATTTCATGGGGGGAAGCAGGTGTTATGTAGGATAATTAGATGTAAGCAGCAGCAGCAGCTGAGGCACTGTTAGCGATGCGGCTGCTGCTGCGACTGCTATATAGTCAATGCGCGCTGCTGAACGCTGGCCAGTCTATAGTCAGCTGTAGTGAGTTTGGTCCATTGTGGGTATGTGTTTGTCTGCGAGTATTTGTTAGATTAGTTTGTTATTATTATGTTTAAGCTGTAGGTGCGATTGTATTGTATGCTGTGAAACAATAATTATGAATTGTCATTGAAAATATTAATACATGACTGAAATTTTAACTTGCCGTGTCTGTTGCGTCTTGAGTTAGTTAGTTAGTTAGTTGTAAGATAAATTATGACATTTACTTAAGAAACTGGATACGACCCGTTAGGCTACCTTCTGAGACTAATTCCTAAATTGCCAGGATCAAGCTTAGATGAGTTACAAGATAGACATTTAGTGGAAAGATTGATAGTTTAGTGATACTATAGCTAGATAGCAAAATAAGTATTACGAAGTTAACTAAAATATAAAGGAAAATAACCAGAATACCAACTGCACAACACACGCACACATCACAATTTATGGTCTTAAAGTAACTGCAATTATGCAACTAACTACAAACAATAAATTAACAAGTACACGGACAGGTGAACCCCTCGCATGCAGCGCGTACAATCTACAATAAATACTTCAAATAAGTGTAAACAATAAACTATGTAAATTTTAGCGAGTAGTTTTTTCAAAAATTAATAAAACTACGCTATAGGAAAACAAAAAAATGGTATACAGTAGTAATGTTTGCTAAGATATGGGTTGGACGAAACATCTACTACACTAATGACTTCCCGCGGTGCCAAGGCATTACCACGCGACTCCGAGGGTGAGGACGGACGCCGCGGGGGTAAACAGATAATTACGAGCGCAGGTGTTGTTTGCCTAAAAGGCGCGTCGCGTGCGTCGACTTTCGGAAGACGTACTAAAATAGACATTACGTCATCGCACACGGAAAGAAGACGCGTCAGGCTCACCGATTTACGGAAAGGCTTAGTGTCGAAACCAACAGGGGTGGAAGATATCTCGTAAAACTGCTAGCTGAGTTTGGCCTCATAGCAGTGAACACTCAATTCTCTAAGCGTCCTGGCAAACTGTGGACGTTCAGAGATAGAACAACAGATTCACTTCGTCAACTAGACTACATACTGGTTCGTAAGAAGTGGAGGAACAGTGTCCACAATGCAGAGGCATACAACACACTCAGCACGGTGAAATCAGACCACAGAGTAGTCTGTAAACGAGTGAAGCTCAGTTTCAGAGTAAGCAAGACCTCAAAGAAGGTAAAGTGTGACTGGACTTAACTCGCTCAAGACTTCAGGCTTCAACAGCAATACACTGTCACCGTCAAGAACAGATATCAAGTGCTGGCCGATGACAGAAATAAGACAAGGTATGAGAAGTTTGTTCAAGCCAACAGAGAAGCCATGGAGGAATGCCTTCCCAGAATGACCAAGACCAGGAGAGAACTCAGGTCATCTGATGACAGAGTGGTAGCAGCTCGCCAGGAGGTAGAGCTAGCCCAGACCCGCTACGAGAACTCAAATCAAGAAGCGGACAAAGAGCTCTGGACAGAGGCAGTTCACAACCTGTATCAAACGTACAAGCTGGTGGAGGAAGAGGAGCTAGCGAGTCAGATACAGATCATTGAGGCAGCGCATGGCGAGCAGAAACACAGAGTAGCGTGGATGGCAGTAAACTCTATCACAGGCAGAAAGAAGCCAAAGGAGGGTCAAGTCGCTGGCAGCAGCCCTGAAGAGAGGGTTAACACTTGGTTCACCCACTTTCAGAAGCTCCTTGGCAACCCCCCAGAGGCCTGCTTATCAACATTGAGGACCTTCCCCCGCTACACACTTCAGACGGCACAAAACTAAAATGGGTCGATGACTTCAAATATCTGGGATCATGGGTCGGGCAAACAGAGAGAGATATAGCCGTACGAAAATCCTTAGCCTGGCAGGCTCTCAATGGCATGTCTCGTATCTGGAGGTCTAGCCTCAGCAAAGAACTGAAAGTTCGCTTTTTCAAAGGGACTGTTGAGTCCATCCTCTTATACGGATGCGAAGCCTGGGCACTCACAGAGGCCAGGGAGCACTCACTGGACGGAACACACACCAGGATGCTACGTAAGGCCCTCAACATTCACTGGTCCAGCCACACTCCCAACGAAGTCCTATATGGAGACCTCTCTCATGTCAGCAACACAATTGCCGCCAAAAGACTACAGCTTGCAGGCCACTGCATCCGCTACCCAGAACTCAGCGCACAACCTTTAGTGCTATGGGAGCCCGGCCACGGTCGCAGAGGACGGAGAAGACCCAATGCAACATACGTGGACACCCTGAAGAGGGACACGGGTGCGCGAGACGCGTCGGAACTGGCCACACTTAAAAGAGATAGGGGCATCTGGCATGGTCACGTGGTTGGTCGCCTGTCGGCGACCAAGTAGTTGTAGTAGTTAGTGTCGAGCTTATTACGTCATAAGCAAACACCATGTACCTGCGCGCGTGCTAAAAATAGACATTGCGTCATACCACGCGTCTACGGGCGTTTACCGACTTCCGCACGACCGCACCGAAAATAAGCATTTACGCGCCTATTACAAGCCAACTAAATCCCGGATGATTAGAAGGTCGTACTAAAATAGACATTAACTCACCTACGAAGGCCCACTGGCCTATCGACTTTTGGATGATGTCACACCAGGCGCCGAAAAGGCGGTAGCCTACATGAGCCCTTAAGAATGCTGACGTTAAAACTTCCGGTTAGGGTTAACAACCTGGCGTAAAAGCGCTAAGTTAGTTATTTTGTAATTTATTTTCAGTTTTAAGGTCGCAGAACAGCACGAGTTAGGGTTGGCATTGTGCCAGCGCCTAGTAGGTTAGGGTTTCGAGTCAATCGCACAACAGTACGAGCTAGGGTTGGAACGGAGACAAGTAGCTTTGACACATTTAGAACTACAGCGAAAAGCTAGGGTTATGCTGGATTGAATGATAAAAAATAAATATTCTTTGCTGTGAAACTGGTCCAAATAGTTAGTCTTGGTAAAGTTAAGTCACCGTTTTGGATGCCGAGATAGGGTTTCAACATGGGACAAAAATGCGTGGGCGGGGGCAACTATTTAGTACTAGGCCTGCTTTCTAGGACCCGCACATCGATAACAGTAAAAATCAAAAAGGTGATATTATTTTGCACTTGCAAATTCGCGTTTTTTTACTTTTTTACTTTTGATAAATCATTATCATAAAAATAGTTTACATTTTCTAAAATGATAAACTTACAATATGTAGAAAAAATACCTTTGTAAATATTTTGAAGATTGAAAGCGACGGTGTTTGAATAAAACAATAACCGCAAAACAAACGCTGCAAGCAGCAACATTTTTGACAATTTTTTGGATTTAGCATTTTATGTTATGTCTACAGGAATGACATCGGAGTTTTCAGTGCAGCTTGAGACCTGTATACAACAGCAAAAACAAATAGCCTGCAATCGTCAGCTACAAAACGTAAGCCCATTTGTAGGCTTAGTGTGTTTTGTACTATAATGCATATTCGTATTTTTGGTAAAATAGAGCTAAATTCGGGGCCTATTTTTTAAAGCATTTTAAGTCTATTTCCCCAAAATTAGCAGGTTTTCAAACATAAATAATAAATACTTTAAATTTATATCTTTTGTTAAAAAGGTCGTCAAACGTCGCCATTTAAAGTGGTAATGAGTCATCGTCTGATATATAGCCACTGCTTTATTTTTTTGCCGAGCAGACCCTGCAAAACTGATTGTTACGATTTTATTGTGCAAGGTTGCACCAGGTCAACTTTTAAGTCCACTGCTTTAAGAGTTAAGCGGCTAAGGGTGTCCGAGTCAAGAAAAAATAAGTTCTACTTAAACATGTCATACACACGGTAATAATATAGCAAATGTATTTTACAGACCTTAACAAAAAAGTTATAAAATAAATAAACCGCAAGTAGCCAATGTTTGAACAATATTTTAACAATTGGCGTGCTTAAGTTTGCTTGCTCGATTTTTTCGTTTTTTTTGGCGTGTAATGCTACACGGTCAATGCAAATATCTATGTCAAATTTTATGTCGATTAATTGAAAAGTTACACCAATAAAAGTGTCTAATTTCTGTTTTTCACTGATTTTGATAGCCGCTTTTACTGTCTTACACGCCACCGTGCTAAACGATTATTTGGTTACATGTATAATGTCAACATTTTTTTATGTACTTGTTTGCGTGTTTTTATTACACATTATTTCGCTATGCGTGCAGCAATAATAAAACTTACCCAACGCTCTGTTGTACACTTTATATAGCCGTTACAATATCGTAGGTTTATGTGCCCAGTGCCAAATTCTGCTGCCTGTGCATTTTTTGCTACGTTCCACTACGATATTTACTGTAGCGGCGTGAAGTGTCATTGCTTCGATTTTAGTATCAAAACTAAAAGTAGTAAATAAAATGTCCGAATTTAATGCGCTTTAAAAACCAAAGTGTAAACACAAGATCGTTGCCAGAGTTGGACAACAACGAAGTAATCCTACTTTTTAAGTCTACATCAGTAAAAGCTTTTATGTTTTACTTTTATTTTCGCAGCCAATTTGTTTTGTTTTGTTATATTTTTCAAACCAAATGTAATTTTTTTTCCAATGTAGTTATTGCACAACTTTATAGCAATGCATTTGCCAATTTTTTTAAAAACGGTCAAATTCATGTTAAGAAACTTGCGACCAGTAATTCTAATGTTGCTATTTGCTTAGCCTGCTGCAGTAACAATCTCTTACACCATGTTGTATGCAAACTTACATTATTATTCATTGTCGTTTATTTACTTTTGTTATTGAAATAAACACCCCGCTACCATGCGTTAGCTGTTTGAAATTAAATTACAAAATTTTGGAATAAATGGATGGATGAAAATAATTTTAAGTTGATAAGTTGGTGATGAGAATTATAGTAAAACATAAAAATAAGCCTTATAAATTTAAAGTAAACCAAGTTTACATTTTTGTTTATTTTCGCTGCGAGGTTAAGTATTTTACGTGTAAAACTATGTAGCAGATATTATAGTGCAGCATCGTAGTGCAGCAAGACCGAACTACTACTGCGGACGGTGTTAGCCATTGTAGGAAGCGAGACCAGTAGCCGTCGTTATAGCAGTAAAAATCGGAAATGAACTTTGATTAAAAACTGATACTGAAAACGAAGGTTGTCTAAGGTTATAGCCGTGATCTTTCATGCCTAAATATTTTATCAGAATTTCGTGAGCTTAAACCAGACAAAACGCCGGGCTCCTACGGGACTCAATCCGCCCCCGATAGAGGAAAGGTGTTTATAACAAAAAAGAACTAAGGCACCGAAGCCGACAAACCGGAAATTAGACAGCGAACTAAAAGTAAACAATTTTAAGGAAACTTTGAGAAGCAAGCAAATTTGGCAATTGAGTCCAAAAACAGTAAAATCCCTGTTCACGGGCAACTAAAAAATAAAACCGGAAATAAAATAAACGGCCGCACACACCTGACAACCCGGCGTTGAAGGAAAGAAAATGGTAATCGTACGTCAACAAAACTCCGGCAAGATATATTTTTTCCACAGCAAATAAATCAAGATAAAAAATTCTTCTTCGACAAACAAGTAAGTAACACAGTAAGTAAATCGGCGATCAGCGGTAGCAAATCAAGCTATGTCGAACAAGATGGCAAACTTCTTCAACAAAACGTCTAATTACTGACAAACTTTATTTTCACACTACTATCAAGAAACTCTACTTCCACTGCTGTATTTATCAATCTCTATTAACTCTAACGCACGTCTGCTCTCGATGACGTTCAAATACCGACTGAATGACCAAGCTGGTTGTCGTCCGCATTTATAGGTCTCTGGCTGGTTGTGCGCTGCACGCCCTAGGCTCTAGCTGCATGCATCGAGCCTAGTAAGGAAGTAAGCGAGTGACTAAGCGTCCTATACGGTCGACGACCAGAGGAGGGGAAAGGGTGGAGAGCGGGTCCGCAGGTCGACATTTATACATGTTATGCTTACCAGGGAGAGAAAGAAAAGGGAAGGGAAGGGGAAATCCGCCGATCGGCGAATGCCAACCGTTATACATATGGTATGACTATTAGGGGGGTGGAAGGATCGGCAAAACCACTTTTCCGACCCGGGCCAAATTTGAAGGGCAATTTAACATGGGAAATTCTCGCGGTCTGTTAAATGGCAATTTCCAAATTTAGAACAAAAAATATTCCGAAAAAACTCGTAAAATAAACTAAAATAATTTGACAGATTTAAAAAAAATGACCAAAAAAATAAACTAATTCAAATAACAAAAAATTCGCAAGACAAAACTAACCGACAAAATAAAACATTGTAGCACATTTAAACGAAAAAATGGCCAAAAAAATAAAATAATTTGGATAAACAATATTAACCTGAGATTCCTCACCGCTCTCTGTCGAACTTGAATTTGTCTCAAATTCAGAGAAAAACGGGTGAGAGAGAAAAGTTGGATGAAATTTAGGATGGACGTCGTCATAAGGAACTTAACTAATAAATACAGTAATTGTTCACGCTGCGCGCGTGTCCGGTGAATGTCGCCGACGGAAACGGTCGCAAGCTCAATGAACACTCGACCAAATATTGAGATAAATTACGCTGCTTACAACAAAAGAATTTAGTCTGGACAGATACTACGCAAAATCGTAGCAAATACTAATCAAGAGTAATAAATGTCCAAACAATATCAACGTCAATGTCAAAAGCGATCTACACAATAACTACTCAATATCTACTCAAAATGTAAGCAATCAGAACAAAAGTACACAAGACTGACATATAAAAGAGCAGCTGTACATAAATTTATTGACATCGGTCGAGCGTATGAAATGTACATTGGGTACACAATAATATACTGTTTTTTTTTGTTAATGAATACAATTAAATACAGTGAAATGCCAAAAAACACGGAACAACGGCCTTCGTACGCAATTTTGTTGGCCGCAGCCTGTGTATTAAATTTCACGTCAGTAAACAAAAAGAACGTGGAGCTAACAAAACGTCGCGTCGTTCAAAACGGTAACGGAACGAAACGATGCAGTGGTATGTGATACTGGACCTCCAGAGAACAGTCGAAGTGGAATATTACACGTCGAAACCAGCTTGAGTAAGATGAATATGCACTGTCTTAAATAACTGGATACGAAATGTCGCACATCAGTGGTAGGTTGAGGTGTGACGTCATTTAACAATCAGATGATGTCGCAAAGTCTTCGGTGATGTTGATCAAGTTGATCCATTCCTGCATGCAACACACACAGAGAGGCGTCAGAGTGTTTTAGTGCGGTAGGTCCCTCTCCATTTTAACGAAGTAGGGAGAAATAGAACAGCAAATAAAAAATACAAGGTAGTCGAGGTACTGCCAATAAATCAAATGAGGGATTCCAGGTTAATATTATTTATTTGAATTATTTCATTTTTAGGCCATTTTTTCTACATTTACTAAAATATTTTATTTTTGTCGATTAGTTTTGTTTTGTTGATTTTTTACTACATGAATTATTTTATTTCTTTTCCTGGTTATTTTTCTGTTAAATCTGCTAAATTATTTTATTAATTTTTCGGGTTAGTTTTATCTACAAGTTTTCTTTTGGAATATTTTCCTGTTTTGGCTAAATAAGTTGCCAGTTAATAGACCGCAAATTTTTCTTTTAAATTGCTTGCACCGATTTTTTTGACTCACTGTGTACATAGTAACGACATTTAATGCCTAGGATAGCTTTATAGCTGCAACGCGTGCACTGATTGGCCAAAAAAAGCTTACGTGACTTACCTTAGATATAGACATGCGCAAAAGTGTTTGTGGTAAAAATCTGTCAGATGTGTACGAATGCTCTATTAAAGTAACAAAAATGTAAAGATAAAGTTCGAGTTTAGTAGTGTGAGAACAGAATTTAAGTTTGACTGTGTCAGGTCGTGTTGGACCTTATTCAGTTCAGTTTATACCGTCCACTGGTATGTGTATGACATTGGCAAGAAAGGCGTCGTCGATTTATTTTCGCGTCAGAATAAACTCGCTGTTTGTATTTTTCGCTGTTTGATTGTCACTGTATTGTATTTATTCGTCGACGTATACCGACTACGACAGGGTCATTGTGTATAGCGACTCTGTTTTAGTGTGGCTGGAGTTTGGCTATTAGTGTGTTTGCATATCACTGTCGTTGTATGGTTAGCTGACTGTCCTTGTGTGATTAAGTGTGAGCCTATAAGTAACAGCTATATTAATGCGGCTTACGTTATGTGACGGTATTTTCTGTACGTGTCATTAGATGCTAACCAATCAGAGATTGTGTTGTCGATGTAGCGCCATTACAACTGGGACGTAAATTAAATCTTGTGATTGTTATTGGCTAGACTAAGCGACAATTAAGTCATCATCCAATGTAGGCGCGTAAGTGAGCTGTTTGATTACAGTTGCTGTTCTGACGTGGACCTTTCAGGTCGATGTGTGGTCATTGTGTGTGGCATGCGAAAATGTCAAGGTTGTGTAGCCTTTGATTTGGCTTTTGTGATAATATTAGGATGCTTGTGTAGCCCCTAGACATAGATTTGAGTAGATTGGGAGGCCTGTGTGGATCCCAGGACTAGCGCTAGTAACAGGGTGCTTGTGTAGGCATTATAGCGGTAGGCCTATAACGAGGAAAGGATACGTCTGTGTGTGGGACTCAGCGTCTAAGAGCTATTTGAATAGTCTGTAGTTAAGCCCGTGTTGTGTGGCTTATTTGTGTGTAGATTATTTGCGATGTTTTTATCTGATATTTGATGATATTAAATATTTCGTCACTAGTTATTGATGTAAAAGCTAAGATATTGATTGTTGAACAGTGAAACTGAACAGTCTGTTGATTAACCGAGATATTTGATTTGCAGCTGAGACTGCTTGGATATTGAACTGTATATTCGTATGACTGTGTTTATTTTGCTTTGGCTTTGCACTTTAGTATTATGTTGCACGCTATGTACATATTTGCTTGTTAAATCGTATATTCGTTTTATTTTCAAATTTTGTGTCAAGCCTAACATCAACTCCTATAAGGCAGCCTCACAGACTGTAATTAGACGTTTGTCGGCGAGGTCTGCCATTTTGTTTGGCGGAGATTGATTCACTACCACGGACCGCCGATCTGTTGTTCGATATTACTTGCTGTTTGCCATATTGTTTGGCGATTGACTGCTACGTTCATCGCTGATCTGTTCGTCCGATATTTTTCACTAGAGTTTTGAAAAAAAATTAACTTTTGTCTGAGATCTGTGTGACTGGTGTTTTGACTTATTATTCTGGATCAAGTTTTTATTATTCAACTGAATGATGTACGCATTGCCATACTACTACAACCCGTCCAGGAAAGGTGCGGCCATCCGTTTACTTACGATTTATTTTTTAGTTGTCCGTGTTTAATCTTACTGTTATGGCTGAATTGTCAAATTCGTTTGTCTTCCTAAGTTCCCGTAGGTTGTTTACTGTCAGTTACCCGTCCAATTTACGGGTCGTCGGCTTGGGTCACTCAGTTTCCTTCGCTACTCAGTACCTTCTCTTTACCGGGAGCGGACTGGGGAATTTGTAGAAACCCGGCGTTCTGTCGGTCTGACTCTCTTTATCTTCTGACCGTTTATCCAAGCCCACAGATGAAAGACAGCGGGTATAACTTAAGAAATCGTTCGCTTTTTACCACAGCACCTACCACTAACGGTTTAGCCACAATAGCGCAATCTGGCACCGCCGTCACGGTCTACTCAGTTCCTACAATGACGAGTCAGTGCCAGGAGACGATAGGTTCTGATAGTGCACGGGGAATAAGCACAGTGGCCGAGCCGATCGACTCTACAGCTGCATCTTCATTGGAAATTTGATTGTTGCGAATGTTATTACTACTGTTTCTAATGTTGATTTTGCGCAAAATGTTTAGTCGAATTTTGAAAATTTTTTTACTGCTGCTGCTAATGTTGAATTTGCGCAAAATATTTGTAATGTTGCATTTGCGAAGAATGTTTCTAATGTTGATTTTGCGCAGTTTTCTGTGCCCACTGCTAATGTAACTACTGCTAATGTGACTGTTGCTTCTAATGTTAATTTTTCCGGAAATGTTAAGCAGGCCGCCAGTGCTAATGTTGTTTCTGTTGGCAGTGCAATTGTACAGACGGGCGTACGCACAGACAGAGCCGGCGTACACACAGAGCTGACAGACCGGGCGCACGACGCGGAGGTCTCGGCATATTTTCCGGACAGTGACAGTCCACCGCCGCCGACGGCCTTCTACTACGAGCCTTCACCGCCGCGTGCGACGTCGCTGTTCGCCAGCGTGCATCGAGCTGACAGCCGACAGTCGTGGATCAGTCATCGTTCGGTTGCACGACAGCAGCGCTCTGCAATCCGACAGTTTGAAACGAGCGTGCACTTTCGCGCCAGTGGCCGACAATCAGCACACTCGTTTGCGACAGACCCGGTGATCGATCTGATGAATAAGGTGTTTGACAAGGTGACCGGTGATGCTGCCGCTCAACGCGCTGACGTCGACAGGGAGCTAGCGCGTCGTGATGCGGAGCTTGCACGTTGCGATGCGGAGTTCGAACGTGGGGAAAAAAACGCGATTGACAAAGCTCGACTGCAGCTGGAGGACAAGCTGCCTAGAAAGGAGATTGCTGCTGCCGAGAAAAGACAGACAGATATGCAGTTTTTTTGCAGCGCCGCTTGACGTGCACGTAGACAGCGTGAACTTTGCTACCGCTGGTGCACTTCAGTCGGCTCCGGGCGACACTCACACACTGATGCTATCGGCAGACAGTCACGCACATCCGCCGCCGACTGCAGACAGCGTAACCCTTAAAACTGCTGATACAAACGTGACTGCAGTGGCATGTGACGCCCACTTGCTTTCTCTATTGGCGCCCGCGCCTGCAGACAGTCAGCACGCTACACTGTCGGCGCCTGATTGTCTGACTTCAGACCACACACCGGCGACCGCACACGCGGAAATAAGATCAGCTACTTCAGCGCCTGACTACAGCGTGCGCGCTACAGTGACAGACGACACACGCCCGCCGCTGCCAGACAGCGGGCGTGCTGTATCTATGGCAACCGGACTGATAATGTCAGAGAGAGAAAGAGAGAGAGAAAAAAAAGAGCCAAGTAAAACATCAAATAACAACTTCAACAATAACAATCGACTACAATGGCAGGTTGCCAGAACAAGCAAACGCCCATCAACGCTGGCCACCATTAACACAATAGAGAACAATATAACAAAATATAACATAAAATATAACAAAATAATGACAGACTATAAATAGACAGAAAAAGTGCAAACAAAAACAATTTAAAGTGTTGCATCTATTCCATCGACTGCAATAACAACTTTTTCAATCAAAATCTAAAAAAAATGACATGAACTTATGGCTTTTATATCATCAGGTAAATTATTCCAGAGTTTACATCCTTTATATTTAATACTCTTTTTACCAAATTCAGTCTGCACAAAATGGGTATAAAAATTATGTTTATGACGTGTATCGTGATGATGAATAAACTGCTTTTCCTCAAAGTATGTAGAAAATATGACAGGCAATTCATGTCTGTGATGTACACACCGATGCATAAATATCAAGATCTAATAAGTATGTGTCAGTAAAAGAGCAAAGTATGTATTATATAAGTCAATAGTATGCGTTTTAAAAGATTTATGCTGTAAAATACGCAACAATTTATTATTAAGTACTAACAACTTAGACAAATGATTTGTTGTTGAATTACTGTATATTTCAATGCCATATGACAAATGTGAATGTACAAAAGCAAAGTAGGTCATTTTGAGTATTTTAGATGGCAATTTGGCTCTTATTTTATTAAAAATACTAACAAATTTAATCAATTTTTTGTATATATATTTAATATGTTTTTTCCATTTTAAATCAGTATCTATTAATATTCCTAGATATTTACAACTTGTCATATTCTGAATTACTTTATTATTAATATATAATGCATCAGCAGTCATTTTTGTGAGTCAATCCAAATATAGTATAACATATTTATCCAGATTGAGACTTAATTTATTAATTCTAAGTAAGGAAGTAAGTAAGTAAATGATTTATAAAACGCCAAAGTCTCAGAAAGAATCACAAAATTGGGACATACAAATATTAGCCATAAAAGAATAATTTACTTAAATCTGAGTCATGCAAAAATAAATTAGTATCATCTGCAAATAATTTCAATTTGGCAGCCGACACAGCATACTGATTATCATATATATATTAGAAATAATAATGGTCCTAATGCTAAGCCTTGTGGTACACCACAATTTACAGTCTCAAATTCAGACTCATTTTTTCATAGCAACGTATTGTTTCCTGTTGCTAAGGTAACTAGTAAACCATTTTAACACTGTTCTTCTTACTACATAAATATTTAATTTTTTTATGCAATATCAAATGATTTACTGTGTCGAATGCCTTTTGCAAATCTAAATAAATTTTCATAGTAATTTCATGATTGTCACAATGTTTATATATATATATATATTATCTTTTTATCTAATACTTCCATAACTGCCTGAACAGTTGAATGATTTTTTTTCTAAATCCAAACTAATATTCATAAATTGTACTGTTTTGCTCCAAAAAATTAATTAATACATTAATTTTCATTTTCTAATATTTTATCAAAGATACTTAATAATGAGATAGGTCGATAGTTTCCTGGTAAGTTTCGATCACTTTTTTATAAATTGGTACAACTTGTGCTATTTTTAATAAGTCAGGAACTATGCCCATCGTAAATGACATATCAAATATGCATACTAATGGATCTACTATAAAACCGCTAATTTTTTTAGAAAAATTTAAACTTAATGTTATCTTTGCCTGGTGCTTTATTATTTGGAAATTTGCATATTATCTTCATTATTTTTTCTGCAGACAGTGCTATGCCGACGCGCGGGGCGACTGTGGACCACACACGCGCACACCGACAGTTGACTGACAATGCTTTGATGTCTATGTTTTCAATGTCTGCACCGGCGTCTTTGATGTATGACCGCGCGTCGGTGCCTTTGATGTTTGAACGTGCGCTGACGCCCATGATGTTTGACATGACAGCTGCCATTAATAATGTACCGACTTCGCAGCCAATATGGATACTGTCTGACCTGTCGCGCACGGTGCTTGGTATGACTGCACTGCCAGCTTACTATCCGATGCATACTGTTGATGGTCATACGCTAGCTATGAATAACCCTCAGTTTTTAATCATGACTGGTGACCAACAAAACTCAGTTATGCCTCTGTATACTGTACAACCTGCCGCTGCTGTTGTCCCCACCGCAGTGCACACTTCTCACGCATCAACTAGCGATGCGTATGCTCATCAAGCGCCACCGGGTGCGTTCATAATTCACACCCGTCAGGGCCCAATGGTCTCCTTCCCTGTGGGTACCTACCCGGGGTGAAGTAGCGTCCCTGTGGGATATCCGAATCATGTCTCTGCGCTGCCGACACCAGTAGTGGGTGGACCCACGACATCCACAGTCCACCCTGCATCGACGCTGTTCAGTACTGCACTTGCTACTAGCTCGTTGTCGACACTGACGAATATTACTACTACTACTAGTACTGCTCCTGTTACTGGTAGTGCTGTTGACTCTGTGTCCAGTAAACTGGCCACCGGCCTTGAGTTCTTGGCCTTGGCCCCACGTCCTCCTGGTGTGGAAGCCTACTCTGCAGCGCAACTTTCGGTTCTAGCCGCCGCCCCGCCGACTGCTCAACCGCTCATGGCAACAACACCAGCTACAGTTCAGCAACCAGGCAACGCAACCACAGCTACAGTATGCAGCAGTGCTAGCGTCTACGGCAGCTGCCGTCGTCGTGTCCATTGCACCTCCAGAGTCAACTGTGACGTTATCAGCTGTACCGACTACATCTAACACAACTGACGCGGCGTCTACTGTACTTCCAGTGTCAACTACTCTCGCATTAGCTGTTGCGGCTTTACCCCCAATAATTACTAGTACAGTTGAGTCATCGAGTAGTAGTACTGTTGTTGCTGTCACTGGTTCTTTAGGTTTGAATCCGCCGGGTAGTACGTACGTACTTTCTACTCAGCCAGTTTCTCCACCAGTTGTTGTCGTGTACAGTCAGAATGTGCTAAAACGTTATGACGGTTCTTCGTCGCCCAAGGAGTTTATGGACCATTTTCATATTATTGCCGACGTCAACAGTTGGAAAACCGAGCTTGACAAGCTAAAACATTTGAAAGCAGCACTTGATAGTCGCTCCGCTCTCCAGATCAAGGATCTCGACGACTCCGATCCCGCTAAAGCGTTTACTGCACTTCGTGATCAACTGCTGGGTTACTTTGGTTTTTTCGACGAAGACCAGAGCGCAAGCCGGAAGTTAAAACATGCTTCGCAGTCGAAAGGCGAGGCGATCGGTGAATTCGCAGACGCACTACTAAAGCTGAACAAAGCTGGATGGCCCGGTCAGGCGCTCGATCAACGTGATACCGAACTCCAAAACCAGTTCGTCGACAAACTTCGTCTGACGGAGTTGCAGGAGTATCTACGTCTGCAGTATGCCAATCTCGGGTACGAGGAGACAGTCAAAAAGGCGCGACGCTACGTGGAGATTAAGGACACTTTTAAGCCCAAGAGAGATTCTGTGCGGTTCGCGAGCACTGAGCGTGACCCGACAGTCAACGTTATCGCGTCGCCGTCGACGGTAAATTTGGAGCGGATAATAAATTTCCTCCAGGACATCAAAGGTCGGATGGACAAGATAGAGTGTCGCGGACAACCAGCTTGTGCGTCAACGCCGCCTAGCGGTTCTCCGTCACCCGTAAGACTGCAGTCGCAGAACAACCAGCAAGGTGGAGCCTTGGCGCGACCGCAGAGCGACAACACCAGTGACCGGCGCGTACAGTTCGAGGACTTCGACGATGTACCGCCACAAAACTACTCTGCCAGTCCGCAACCACGCCGTTTGCAGACATCGCCGCTCGGATAGAACAACGTCGATTATCAGCCTCCGACGCAGGCATGGGGCGGCGTTGGTCCACGTTTTCAAGGGACAGCGCCATGGTGGACTAATCCCGGCCCGAGGTATGGTAGCCCTCAGTCTGCCCCCACACCTTTGATGGGCCGTGGCAAGGTTTTGCAGGGCGAGGCCAGTGGTTTAACAGTAACCGTGGCAGAGGTTTCCAGGGATATAACCGTGGTTTCGGCAATCGTGCGGAAGATGAGCAACCAGCTGAGCACTACGAGGACCTTACGCCGCGTCCAGGTCCCAATGCAAAGCCACGCCCAGGCCGTAGTAGGGGCAGAGGTCGTGGATGCTACGTGTGAGGGACGTTTGGATGCCACAGCCGTAATCACGTGGAGAAACAAGCAGCAGAGTTTCGCCGCTACGAGCAACCACCACGTTTATCATCGGTGCCGCCAAGCAACAGGCCATAAGAAAACGGTCCCCGAAGTCCGCCGACGGGCAACCGGGCTCCGTCGTCTTTCCTCCGCCCGCAGTCCCAGTAGTACCACCTCTACAGTCCGATCGATCGCCAATTTCAGGCCCGATTTGGACTGGGACGCCGGACGAACTACGGACTTCGACGGACATCACCGACAACCGAAACGACACCGATTTGACCGACATTAAGACTCCTCCGCCTTTTTCTTATTCTGTATCTTGTACTATTGTCGACGCTACTGCTATTGATAATGCTATTGTAGATGCTACTGTTACTTTGCCTTACCTTACACAATTTTTGGTTAATTTGTCGCGATTTTTCGACGCATCGATGTTGAATATGTTGCCCCACGTCATTGCCGAAGTTGCGACCCCGAATATTACGGTGACTATTCACTCAGTAGAGATTCAAGTGATGTTTGACAGTGGGGCCCAGGTTAATGTGTTGCCGAGCGGCCTTGCCGCCGACTTTGATCTGACCATCTTGCTTCCTAGTGTTACTAGAGAAGTCCGGACCTTTGGTAACCACCAGGTTACGTTGCAAGGTCTTTTTACCTTAGAGCTTTAGTTGTGTGGCTTCCGTACCCTCCATCCGTTTTACTTCATCGACGCTCCCATTCCAGCGATTGGTGGATAGGACCTGATGCAAGCAGCCCAATTAGTGATAGATGTCGCAAACAGAAGAGTGTGGTCACGCCGTCCAGAGTCGGCTACGAAAAGTCCGATAGATCCCAGTCCGGAGTTTCCGGTTTTGAATAATAGCGTGCACTCCAGTGTGGCCATGACCGAGCCATAGCACGCACATCGCGTCGTGGTGACGTCCAGTCCGGCGGCGCTGGATACTTCTAAGACTTCTGGGATGTTTGTATCTCGGAAGCGTCGTCGTACGGCCAGCGACAATTTACCTACTCCGCCGCAGAAGTCATTATAGTCCGTATCTCTCACAGATGTTGACCAGCCAGACGTCAAGCGTGCCTATACGAACCGGATACAGCAGCGCTTTTGTGTCGATGCCAGTCAGGTAGAAGGAGACAAAGATGTCGTAACCACTGTAGCCGAAATAAATCAGTGTTATCAGGGACATGTGGATGCTTTTCGGTCGTGTTTTGCTTGCTATATGTTGTCTGATACAGAATACTTCGACTTCGACGAGTTCGATGATGACGAAGAGTGGGAGGAGTACCAGCAAGATTACCAGAAGTACAGTCGATCGCTAGAAGAGTCTGCTCGGACGGACATTTACGTTGTTCCTGATGAAGAAAAGTCGGATGCAGAGAAACAAAAAGTCGAAGTTTCGTCGCCGCAGCGCCCGGTAGATGTTATTCAGCTCTAGACCGACAGTACAGCTGGAGCAGATGTGGAAGAATGCACCACCATGTGGTGCCACACAGACGTTGTCGCAGCTTTGAGACGTACTGGCAGAGTCGACAGAGTCAGTTTCTTCAAATTTAGTTCGTTTTACGCCTGAGCAGGCTGCTCACCTGTGGAGCGGCATGATAAAGATGCAGGAAAAGGCTAACACAGCTTATTAGTTTTATCACACACCGCAGTTACAGCAGGAGCAGTCAAAGTCTGTCGAAGTAAAATCCACTTGTCCAGCTTCCACTGAGTCCAGTTCAGCGTACTCGTATGATAAACCAGATCAGTCGGCGCAGTTCAAAGCCCCACTTACGACGACAGGCCCCCAGCAGTTAATCAGTGTCACACCCCGCACTTCGCCCCGCGTTTCGTCTTGTGCGTATGGCCAGTCGCTGGTCACCACGTCGTCCCGCACGTCTTATTTGTTGTCCCGGCACTCCTTTTGCGAAGGAGTCTGCGTGGATGTCTAGTCGCTGGGCACCGCAGCTGTCGTCAACAATATCTTTGTGCCACCTCCACGAGCCCCATCTAGCGCCGTCAGTCGGCAGATATCCCCCATTTACGTTAAGCGTCCGATTGCATCTCCACGTATCGTGCTGAACCACACGCCCCTGATTTTTAGCCACGTGCTACTCAGCTGGACTCAACTCCGTCGGTGTCTCAGAGCCCCACAGTCTCGTTAGGCACCGTTGCCGACCAGTTGTTTACTAATCACTCTGCTTTTTGGTCTAACACGTTCACTCCATCTGCTCACCTGTCCGTGCCGTACACGCACTTGAAACCCGACGAACCAAAGCCTCCAAACATCAGTCACTCTAAATCTGACACTTGTGAGCCTGTGTTGTCTGCTGTTATAAATGTACCCGTTGCAGGAGAAGACCCAGAAGTACCCGAGAATTTGCAAAAGTTTTTTGACGAGACGGTCGAGCGGTCGAAGCTGTCGTCAGCTAACCAGCAATCTACGTCGCAACAGCTCAGCGTTTGCCACTGGTCCGATGGACATTGGCTTGTGCGACGCCATCCAACACGACATTGAGACGGACGACTCCAATCCGATCAAGCAACTAACACGTCGACCTCCACTCGCCGCTCGAGACGAGGAAGACAAGCAGCTTGACGAGATGTTGGAAACAGGTACCATCAAGCCTTTGTACTCGCCGTGGAGTTCGCCCGTGCGGATGGCAAAGAAGAAAAATGGTTCATTTCGTTTTTGTATCGACTACAGGCAATTGAACGCGGTCACGGAAAAGGACGCGTATCCGGTTCCGCACGTGAAAAACGCACTCGATAGTTTTCACGGCGCCAAGTATTTCGCCATTATCGACTTACTGTCTGGCTATTGGCAGATTGGGATGACCGAGAGAGCGAAGCAATGCTCAGCATTCTGTACCAAACGAGGTTTGTTCCAGTGGACCCGGATACCCTTTGGTCTTACTAACGCTCCGTCCACCTTCTGCCGACTCATGAAGAACATTTTCCACGACTTGCTCTACAACATCTGCATTTGTTATCTGGACGATATCAATGTCTATGCAGCTACACCAGAGCAACTCATTGATTATTTTGATAAAGTGTTTACCTGATTACGCGAGGGTAATGGTGGACTCAAAGCCAAGCCGCCAAAGTATGTCTTCTTCAAGAGTTTCATCAAGTTCCTTGGACACTAGGTGTCGGCAGATGGGATCCAACCGCAGCCAGACAAGGTAAAAAAAGATTGAGAACTGGCCTGTTTCACATTGCTTGACAAAAGTCCGTGCTTTCGTTAAACTAGCAAGTTACTACCGGCGCTTCATCAAACACTTCGCCACCCTCGCAGAGCCGCTCACAGGTCTCATAAAGAAAAAACCCAAGCAGTTCGTCTGCACCGAGGAGGCACAAGAAGCTTTCGAGAAGCTAAAACGAGCACTTCTTGACATAGTCACACTGGCTTATAAGATACTGGGACTTCCGTGTATCCTGGACACCAACGTTCCCGATGTCGCCGTCGGAACAGTCCTCAGCCAGAGAAGATCGTCGGGGTTGAGAAGCCGATCGTGTTTTATTCCGCAGTCCTCAACCGCACTCAGCGAAACTACTGCGCGACTAGACGTGAAATGCTCGCTGTGGTGAAGTCTCTACAACATTTCCGTCATCACTTGCTCGGAGCGAAGTTCATCCTCCGAACAAACCATCACAGCTTGCTATGGCTCCGAATGTATAAAAATCCAACCGGCATCATGGCACGATGGATCGAAACTATAGTCGAGTTTGACATCGAAATCCAGCACCGTTCCGGCCGACTACACTCGAACGCCGATGCACTGTCTCGACACAGTTGCAAGCAGTGTTTCGACAAAAAATTGCCGACAGTAGTGTAGATAGCCGTCCCCAGCCGCTTAAACTGAAAAGCCGATTCTAGAAGGTCCTAACCCATCAATCATTTTTTTGACAGCAAAGAATATTTAATTCAATTTTTTATTCATCGAAGGAAGTTTGTAGTAAGATTTAATTTTACCGGCACAATAAATATAAAAAAACCAATGATTCGAAAATGTTTTGCCAGCCGAATTAGCAAGGTATTTGGATACCAAAACATGTAGGCCTAACACAGCAATGGTGAGCGACTATCTGCTTAAGCAAATTTGATTAGAATAATGTAGAAATGTAACTAACAAATTTACATTAATTTTTTGAAAGAAGTTTGTTGTTAGATTCATGTCTATTGGCACAATAGCTATAAGAAAACACATAATAGGAAAATATCTTGCCAGCCGAATTGGCGAGCTATTTACGTACCAAGACGCCTAAGCCCAACACAGTAACTGTGAGTGAATAACTGCCAGTGTTGGAAAAATTTGGATACATAATGATGCAGACCAAATGAGTTTGAATTCAAACTAAAGTCGCCTACTTCGTATTGAGTTAAATTAAAACTTATCCAAAAATAAACTAATACATAAACTCATTTGTTTTTTTTCAATTGCCAATCAATCAAGCGATTAATGGGTAAAGTTATCAAGGCTGTCCTATCGTGATAAAATCTGGTCAATCACCAAACAATCATTGTTTGGTCACTTCGGTGGTCGACAAAAATATTTTTGTTCAGTTTTTCAATCAACCCAATTTTTTCGAAAAATTTTAAACTTTTACCGTTTTTAACCACTGTTTAATTACTGTGATATTTTCTATTTGCTTTCAGCAACAGAAATTTTTCAAAGCTTGCATCTAAAAGTTAGTTTTAATTTGTCCGCTTACGCCGAACAGAGTCTTTCTACTGCAACAAATGATGGCTGAGATTGCGCTGTTGTAAGCCCTGCGTGAATTATTTTGTGATTTAGTTTTTAAAGCAAGTGTTTTTTGGGAACCGTATGTAGCAGAAATTAAACTGCCGGGTATTTGTGCAGCAGTATTAACGACACATAATGATCTGCAAGTTGTAAACACTGAAGACATTTCTGTATCGGCAATTAACAATAACCGAAAATAACCAGTTCAGTTCAGTTACACTTTTGTTGGGGCCCAGTTAAGCAGAGATTTGTTGACTTGTTGTGAATTTGCAATTTTAACCATAAACTGTTAACTTGCAGTAAGTTGATTTTAAACATTTAATAAACTCACAACTCACACATGCTGAATCAAATCAAACTCATAACTCACACCTGTTGGGGTGAGTTAACTCAAACTCACAACTTACAATAACGGAGTTAACTCGAAAGTTAAAACTTATTTTAGTTAACTCATGTTCAACACTGAATAACTGCCTAAAAATATTTGGTCAAAATAATCTAGAAAACTGTAACTGGCAAATTTTATTATATTTATTTCCAAAATTTTATAGCTATATTTAGTTAAACTTACAGAATACCCATGAAACAACTAATGATACAAAAATATCTCGCCATCTGACTTGGCAAACTATTGGCGTACCAAAACACGTAAACCTAACACATTAATTAATTTCGAATGAATATCTGCCCAAGCAAATTTGATCAAAATAATCACGTCCGTCAAGTTGGATGAATATTCGATATTCGCATATTCAAAAAATTACCATAAATCAATAAAACCTTCACTTTTCTGCCATGATACGCCCCTTACAACATTGCAACACTGCAACTGGAAACGATAATATAATCGCCTCTGCACTGCAAGCTATTTTTTCTACAATTGTTACGTTTTGTCCGAATATGCGAATATCGAATATTGAACGTCGAACATGCATCTAACTCTGTTGGATATTCGCATATTCGGAAAATTACCATAAATCAATAAAATCTTCACTTTTTTGCCACAATACGCCGCTTACAGCATGTAACACTTTAGCTGAAAACCATAATATGATCGCCTGTGCACTGAAAGCAATATTTTTTCCACAATTGTTACGTTTTGTCCGAGTATGCGAATATCGAATATTGAACGTCGAACATGCATCTAATTCTGTTGGATATTCGATATTCGCATATTTGCATATTCAAAAATTAGTATGAATCGCAAAAACATTCACTTTTCTGCCATGATACGCTGCTTACAGCACGCAACACTCCACCTGCCATATGTTGGGTGTATGTAAGATGGAGGGGTGCAGTGTGTGATAGAGCATGGTCTGGAGCGTCACCTGCCATATGTTGTGTGTGTGGAAAATGAAGGGTGTGGTGCATGATAATCTCATAGAGCATGGTGTGGAGCATCACCTGCCATATGCTGTGTGTAAGCAAGATGGAGGGGTGCAGTGTGTGATAGAGCATGGCGTGGAGCGTCACCTGCCATATGCTGTGTGTATGAAAAATGGAGGGGTGCAGTGTGTAATAGAGCATGGTTTGGAGCGTCACCTGCCATATGTTGTGTGTGTGTGGGAAATGGAGGGTGTGGTGCATGATAATCCTATAGATCATGGTGTGGAGCATCACCTGCCATATGCTGTGTGTAAGCAAGATGGAGGGGTGCAGTGTGTGATAGAGCATGGTGTAGAGCGTCAATTGCCATATGATGTGTGTTTGGAAGATGGAGGGGTGCAGTGTGTGATAGAACATGATGTGGAGCTCCACCTGCCATATGCTGTGTGTATGCAAGATGGAGGGGTGCAGTGTGTGATAGAGCATAGTGTGGAGCGTCACCTGCCATATGCTGTGTGTATGCAAGATGGAGGGGTGCAGTGTGTGATAGAGCAAGGTGTGGAGCGTTACCTGCCATATGCTGGGTGTGTAGAAAATGGAGTGTGTGGTGCATGACACTCTCATACAGCGTGGTGTGGAGCGTCACCTGTTATATGTTGTCTGTATGGAAGATGGAAAGGTGCAATGTGTCAGAGTCACACTTTAGGGGTAGAATGACAAAACATCTTATCTGCTGTTGATGACATTTAAAATGGAAGCAACTGTCAACACCACACATTTAAAAAAATTATCTCTTAGTATTTTTAATAATGTTTGAAAACATTGATGATATAAAAAACAGTTAGATTTGCTTGCTATATTTCATATTTTAATGAAAAAATATTTCAGTAAAATTTTGAAGAACTTTGTGCCCCCTGCAACGTGCAATTCCCCCTGACTCAAAGGCCCTGGACGCACATATTGACCTGCTCAAAATCAATAATGTACACGCTGTGCATACCAATGCAGTTGCGTTCATCCAACGTGACGTTTTTGTGATGGCAATGTGAGCCCCCAAAATATCTGTTTATTCGGCCTTACGGTTGAAATCAAATTTGTTTTATAATTAGTGGTAGTATTAATCAACTTACAACTATTTATGTATTATTTCTGACTTACGGTATTCTGTTTTGATATGCAGTGCTTTTAAGCTCAAATAAATAGTTGAAATTTACTTAACATGATGTGGAGCGTCACCTGCCATATGTTGTGTGTATGGAAGATGGAGGGGTGCAATGTGTCAGAGTCACACTTCAAGGGTAGAATGACAAAACATCTTATCTGGTGTTGATGACATTTAAAAATGGAAGCAACTGTCAACACCACATATTTTTAAAAATTATCTTCCAGTAATTCTAATAATGTTTAAAAAAATTGATCATATTAAAAAAAACATTTAGATTTGCTTGCTATATTTTATTTTTTAATGAAGGAATATTTTAGTAGAATTTTGAAGAACATTTCTCCCGGTGACGAGCTGACAGAGTTCGGCTATAGTTCAACGTGTTCTGAGCAGCGGAAAATTGTATTAAATAATCTGCGCTAAAGAGCACTTCCGATACGCTTCTACGCAAAAAGAAAATTGTCGATACGTTTTTCTGTTTTGACAACATCGACCGCCGAACTTTGCGAATAATCCGAAAACGTACATTTCGCCCGGTGACGTGTTGACAGAGTTCGGCGATAGTTCAACGTGTTCTAAGCAGCGGAAAATTGTATTATATAATCCACGCTAAAAAGCACTTCTGATACGTTTCTATGTTAAAAGAAAATTGTTGATACTTCTTTCTGTTTCGACAACATTCAAAGCCGAACTTTGCGAATAATCCGAAAACGGACATTTCGCCCTGTGACGAGATGACAGAGTTCGGCTATAGTTCAACGTGTTCTGAGCAGCGGAGAATCGTATTAAATAATCTGCGATAAACATCACTTTTTATACGCTTCTACGCTAAAAAAAATATTGCCGATACGTCTTTCTGTTTCGACAATATCGACCGCCGAACTTGGCGAAAAATCCGAAAATCGGCTATTTTGCCCGGTAACGTGCTAACAGAGTTCGTCAATATTTTGATGTGTTGTGCAGCAAAAAATCGTAGCAAATAGTTCAATCGAAACGGCAGTTTTGATACCCTTCTGCGCTAAAACAATATCGCCGATACCCTTTTCCGTTTCAACGACGTCGTCCGCCGAACTTGGCAAAAAATCCGAAAAACGGGCATTTCGCCCGGTGACGTGCTAACAGAGTTCGTCAATATTTCGATGTGTTGTGAACAGCAGAAAATTGTAGCAAATAGTCCGCTCAAAAGATCAGACTTGATGACTGTCTGAGCTGAAACAATATCGCCAATATCCTTTTTTATTTTGACGACATAGTCCGCCGAACTTGGCAAATAATCTGAAAATCGGGCATATTGCCCGGTGACGTGCTGACAGAGTTCGTCAACATTTCGATGTGTTGTGAGCAGCAGACAATCGTGGTAAATAATACCCTCAAAAGACCAGTTTTGTTACCTTTTAGCACTAAAACAATTTGGCCAATACCTTATTTTGTTTCGACGACGTGGACCGCCGAACTTGGCGAAAAGTCCGAAAATCGGACATTTCGCCCGGTGATGAGCCGATACATATTTCGTCAATATTTCGACGTGTTGTGAGCAGCAAAAAATTGTGGTAAATAACCCGCTCAAAAGACAAATTTTAATACCTTTTTAGCGCTAAATTAATTTGGCAAATACCTCTTTTCTTTTCCACGAGGTTGACCGCCGAACTTGGCGGAAAGTCCGAAAATCGGACATTTCCCCCGGTGACGTGCCGATACAGAGTTCGTCAATATTTTGACGTGTTGTAAGCAGCAATTAATTGTGGTAAATAATCCGCTTGAAAAACCAGTCCTGATACTTATAACGCTAAAAAAATTTAGCCGATACCATTTTTCTTTTCGACGACGTCGACCGCCGAACTTGTCGAAAAATCCGAAAATCGGACATTTCGCCCGGTGACGTGCCGATACAGAGTTCGTCAATATTTCGACGTGTTGTAAACAGCAGACAATTGTGTTAAATAATACGTTCGAAAGACCAGTTTTGATAGCTTTTTTCGTTAAAACAATATCGCCGATTCTTTCTTTCGTTTCGACGACGTCGACCGCCGAACTTGGCAAAAAATCAGACATTTCGCCCGGTGACGTGGCGATACAGAGTTCGTCAATATTTCGACGTGTGGTAAGCAGCAGACAATCGTGCTAAATAATCCGCTCGAAAGACCAGTTTTAATACCCTTTTGCGCTGAAGCAATATCGCCGATACCCCTTTTCGTTTCGACGACGTCGACCGCCGAACTACTAAATCTTCCTAATAGAAGTAGAGTTGGACTGTTAAAGTGAATTAAGCTAGTTAACCCCAATGTTATAAATATGGCCCTAATAGCTGAAGTTATTGGTCAAGTTCTTAATTTTACTACATGATATGGTAATCGATGTTTCATATTTATATACCTTATTAATATTTTTTTATTTGGAAAATAAATGTACAATTTATATACTAAAGGTATCATGAGATTGCTAATCATTAATAAATTTACAGTTTATTTTTATTTTGATATTATTTACATTTTATTACATTTGTTTAATATATTTTATTACTACAAATTAATTGCTTAAATCTATAAAAACATAGTGATAGAAATTAAAATTATTTATAATAATAATAGTATAGTAAGTCATTGTATTGGTGATATGTGGGGCATAAGTCAATAGTACACAAATGTAATTTATATTTGTCAAATATATGTTATTGATTAACTAAAACTATAAATTTTTGATCATTTAATAAATGAGTTTATATTAATAGATTCTACTGCAATTGATATAAATGAATGATAGGCCCCACAAATTTCTGAACATTGTCCATAAAAAATAGCTGCTCGATTAATTATTAATCTTAATTGATTTAAACGACCTGGAATTGCATCGGCTTTAAGACCAATGGAGGGAATGGTTCATGCATGAATTACATCTGATGCAGTTACTAAAAGTTGCATTTCTGTTAATATAGGGATTACTATACGATTATCTACCTCTAATAATCGAAACTCCCTTTTATCTAAATACAGGTCATGTGTTATAAATGAGTCAAATATGATATGTGGAAAATCACTATATTCATATCTTCAATATCATTAAAACTGTTTTATTATAACTATAATAAGCTAGAAAAAGTATTTGTCTTTATTTTATTGATGATGCTTTATGATTTATACAAATTATATTTTGTTGACTAGATAAAGATTTTCAAATAATAAAAATAAATATTAATAAACCGCAGAACGAGACAATTGCACCAGTAGACAATAAAATGTTTCATGTAATATATGAATCAGGGTAATCTACATATCGTCGAGGTATTCCACTTAGTCCTAGAAAATGTTGGGGAAAGAATGTCAAATTTACTCCGATAAATATTACTACAAATTGAGCTTTTCTTTATCGTTAATGTAATATAACACCAGTAAATAAATGAAGTCAGTGAGATGTTGCTGCAAAAATTGCAAATACTGCTCCTATACTAAGAACGTAGTAAAAATGGGCCACTACGCAATATGTGTCATAGAAAACAATATCTATTGATGAATTAGATAAACAAATGCCAGTTAAATTACCAAAAGTAAGTAGAAAAATAAATCCTATAAATCATAATATAAATAAAGTTCATCTTATTTTTGATTCATAGATTGTAGCTAATTATCTAAATACTTTAGTTTCTGTTAGAATTGCAATGATTATAGTTGCAGCAGTAAAATATGCTCGCGTATCAACGTTTATTCCTCATCATCATCATCAACAACCGTGGGCTCAATGCCCGTTGGTGTCTGACGCCATTCTTACTATCGCTGCCCACCGCTGCCTATCTAGGGCAGCGTGGCTTAACTTCTGCAGGGTTGTCCCACACCACTGCTCAATGTCATCT